>Ga0208303_1000155_pt1 | contig 28104 bp, 49 predicted proteins | sample CB_VirMetaG_2_FD_184537 | JGI IMG/M metagenome (GOLD analysis project Ga0208303, IMG submission 184537) | Freshwater to marine saline gradient viral communities from Chesapeake Bay - CB_1504_2 Viral MetaG (SPAdes) (version 4) | ecosystem: Environmental > Aquatic > Marine > Coastal | place: USA... | reverse complement strand
ATCAACAAATCAGTTTTATTAAATCGGGTATTCGTATCTTAGGTTACATTTCTTTATGTTATAGCTTGGATATCGCCGTAGGTTTACTTATATTAAGTGAAGGAATAGGAATTATAGAAGAATTAGTTTAAATTAAAATTATGAAAGAAATATTACAATTTAGTGCAAATTGGTGTCAACCTTGTAAAATGTTATCACCACGAATGGAAAAACTAAAATCTGAAGGTAAAATAAATTATCGTAAGATTGATGTAGATCAAGATCAAGATTTATCTATTAAATATGGAGTAAGAAATATCCCAACTTTAATTTTACTAGAAAATGGTGAAGTTAAAAACCGAGCAACAGGTGTACAATCTGAACAACAAATAATCAACTTTTATAATGGCTAGAACATCATTAGATATAATCTTAGAAGGAGTCAGCAATGGGACAATTAGTAGTGCAGATGCCAAAATACTACTAGAGGCAATAAATCAAAAAGGAGGCACTAATTTTGTACCTGTACCTTATAGAGAGATAAACACACCAGATTGGACTTATGATCCTTATAGACCAGGTCAACCTTGGTATACAACTACAGGAACTGATAGTACAACACCAATAACAAATAAAACTACAACAAATGGGTAAATTTCAATCAAGTAAAGTATTTGACGGGTTTAGTACAGTGTTCCGTCAGTGGAAAGCAGAAACAACACACTGTAGATTTGTACACGGTTATGGTATTTCATTTAAAGTATACTTTGAAGGTGATTTAGATGAAAGAAACTGGGTATGGGATTTTGGCGGTATGAAACGAGCTAAGACATTAATTGACGGTAAACAACCAAAATTATGGATGGATTATATGTTTGATCACACAATGATTGTAGCAGAAGATGATCCATGGGTAGAAGCATTTAAACAGATGGATGAAGCAAACGTAGCCCAAGTCAGAGTAATTCCAGCTACAGGGGCAGAAAGTTTTGCTAAATATATTTTTAATAAACTTAATGAATTTGTAAAGGCTGAAACTGACCATAGAGTTAGGGTAATTAAAGTTAAATTTATGGAACACGGAAAAAACGCTGCTTACTATGCCGAATAAAAAGGTTATTGATTGTTTTTTATTTTACAATGAAGTCAAAATGTTAGAGTTTAGACTTAAGGAACATTATGATTATGTAGACCAATTTGTAATAGTAGAATCCAATAAATCTTTTACAGGCAAAGACAAAGAGTATTTTTTCCAAGAACACATTTACCGTTTTAGAGAATATATAGACAAAATTACTTATGTTAAGTTGAATGAAACTGAATCCCATAAATCAGCTTGGGATTCAGAGGAGTTCCAAAGAAATTGTATAAGTAAAGGGTTAGGTAAACTAAATCTATTAGATGGAGACATTGTTTTAATTTCTGATATTGATGAAATTTTAAATGTGGATATTATTCCTGATTTAAAGTTAATTAACACTTTAGAATTACATTCTCTAGAGTATGATATGTACTATTACAACATGGAGTGTTATAAGAAAGAGGCAAGGTGGAGATTCCCTAAAGCCATATCTTATTTTCACTTTAAAGAAAACCCTTATCCCCATAAATTAAGATTAGCGACTACTAATTTTACTAAAAAGGCGGGATGGCATTTTTCATATTTTGGTGATCCAAAAAGCATAAGTGATAAATTATCTAATTTTTCACATCAAGAGTATAATATACCTAGTATAAATGATGTTAATGTAATTACTAAAAAAATTCAAAAAAAACAGGATTTATTTGGGAGAGATTATGCTAAGATAACTCAAATTAAAATAGAAGATAATACATTTTTACCAAAAAATTATAAATTTTTAAAACAATAGTGAATAAAAAACCACTCAAAAAAATTATGGAACACAAACAATTAAAAAGAATCGAAGATTACGATAAGAATTTACCTATCGTAGAAGTTTACACTGCAGTACAATCAGAAGGTAGTAGAGCAGGTTATCCAACAGTAGTAATTAGAACTACGGGTTGCACACACCGTTGCTATTTTGGCGAAGGAGGGTGGTGCGATTCCTGGTATACTTCAATACACCCTGAAAAAGGACAATTCAACTTTAATGATATTAAAGATGCTTATGCCAAAAACCCACACATTAAAGAGATGATGTTAACTGGGGGTTCACCAACTATGCATGGTGCCTTAGTTAACGAATTAACACATTTTGCTCATGAAAATGATATATTCATTACTATTGAAACTGAGGGATCTCATTTTCTCGCCACTGACCATCCTATTCATTTATTATCTATTAGTCCTAAGTTTAGTAATTCTATACCAGTCGTTGGGGTAGAAACACCTCAAGGTACTATTACCGACCAAAAAATGGTTAATAGACATAATAAGCTTAGACTTAATTATGAGGCAATGAAAAACTCAATAGCATACCATTCAGACTACCATATTAAACCAGTTTGGGATGGTAAAGATAAACAAGCACTAGCTGAAATTATGGAATGTTTAGAGATTTTAGATGTACCACAAGATAAAGTATGGTTTATGCCTGCTGGAGATTCAAGAGAAGGATTATTTAAATCGTATCCTTTAGTATTTGATTGGGTTAGAGATAATGGTTATAGAATGACTTGGAGACCACATATTATTGCTTTTGAAGATCAACGTGAAGTATAGTGGATAAGCAAGAAGCCCTTCGTATATTGGGGGAAATAGAAGAGAACATCAACGTCTGTTGTGCCATAACTATGGAACCAGACGAGGTGTTAGTTTTAATTGATAAAATAAAAAGTTATATAAATGAACAAACGTAGAAAAATCCACGAAGAGTTAGAAGTGGTACAAGAAGGGTTTGCCAATGGTGTAGCACCTGGATTCCCATTAAATGATTTACAAAAACAACACATGATTGAAGATGCAACTGAGGCCTTTGGTGCCTTTTTAACAGCATTAAAATGTGATTGGAAAAGTGATCCAAATTCAATGGAAACTCCTAAACGTGTAGCTAAAGCATATGTCAACGATTTATGGGCCGGTAGATACACAGCAATGTCCCCAATAACTTCATTCCCATCGGATGGTTATGATGGTATTATTATTGAACGTAATATACCATTAACTTCAATGTGTTCTCATCATCACCAAACAATAGATGGTGTTGTTCATATTGGATACATATCAGGAGAAGATGGTCAAGTAATTGGTTTATCTAAACTAAATAGAATTGTAGAGTTATTTGGTAGAAGAGGAGCAATACAAGAACAATTAACATCAGCTATTCATAATGCAGTAGAAAAAATTACTGAGGGTAATAAAGGAGTTATTGTAACTGTAGTAGCAGGGCATAATTGTGTAAGTTGTAGAGGTGTTAAACATCAAGGTGCTTCAATGATTACAACTAAGGCATCAGGTGTATTTAAAGATAATACAAATTTAGCCCGTAAAGAATATTTTGATTCAATCAAAATTAATAACGGAGGACATAATATATAAGAGAAATGGCATTAAAAGCAGACAATAAAATATTTCTTAGTTGGGATGATGTTAATGACGCGGTTGATGACTTATGTAATAAAATCCGACATGATCAACCTAACATAGATTCAGTTCATGGTATCGCTAGAGGAGGATTAATTCCAGCAGTATTAATATCACATAAATTAGGTTTACCTTATACTGATGTTATTTTACCTAATACTTTAGTAGTAGACGACATATGTGATTCAGGGGTTACATTAGAAAAAGCCCCAGGTGTTTGGACAGCAGTATTACATTATAAACCCCACACATCATGTTTTCAACCTAGTATGTGGGCTGACATACATGAAGGAGATGAATGGTTAATTTATCCTTGGGAAACTAAAGATTCAAAACCTATTCAGGATTATCTCAAACCCGGAGCTAAAGAATGGAGAGATAAAGCAGATAAATTTTACAAATCTGAAGATGAATTTTCTCATCTAGCAGATGGTAATTATATTGGGGGGTTGACAATGCCTAAAGAAAATACTAATATGGTGGGTAAAAAAATGGAAGAATTTAAATTTAATAAACATAAATAAACAAAGAAAATTATGAATTATTGGCAAGTAGATGTAAAAATCACATTAGAAAACGAGCAAGGTAGAATACAAAAGATTACTGAAAAATATTTAGTAGAAGCAGTATCACCTACTGATGCAGAAGCTAAAGTCTTTAAAGAATTTGAAGGTGAAAGCAACTTTGAAGTAAATAAAGTAGTAAAAACAAAAATTATTAAAATAATATCTTAATGAGTAATCAATTAGATTTTGGGTTTGATGATCCACAAAAGAAAAACACCGATGTGCCTTTTGTTAATGAAGTAGAAATCTTTAACAGTACGTTTGGAAAACCAAATGCTTATGAACCAACAATACCAGAAAAAAAGGAGTGGCAATTTGTATACGACTTTGTACTTGAGGAACTCGAAGAATATAGACAAGCTTGCGAAAACGGAAACATCGTGGAAGTTTTGGATGCTTTGTGTGACCTTACTTATGTTGCCACTGGGAACGGTACTATGTTACATGGTCTTAAGGATAAGATATGGCCCGCGTATCAAGAAGTACAAGCAAGTAATATGTCAAAATCTTGCATATCTGAGGAAGAAGCCATGGAGACTATCACCCTCCGCTCTAAAGAACAAGCTGAGCCATGCCATAGTGAAAAAGTAGGTGATTATTGGATTGTATATAGAACAAGGGATAGGAAGGTAATGAAGAATATAAATTACTTTAGACCTGATTTATCACAGTTCTTTACAACAGAAGAATTAGCTAAAAATTATCTAGCAGAAACAATTATATAAAACTTAGGCTCCCGTAGGGAGCCTTCGTATATTTACCCAAATATAAAAGGTTATAAATGTATAAAAAGTGTTACAAAGGAAGAAAAATCAAAAGCAATATATGGGAGATGCATTTATGGGAATCCGATGGTACACACCAAACGATACCATTTGAAGATATTGCTTATGTAGAAGATGAAGACAACTATACTATTAAGGGTATAAATGGTGAATCTTTAAGACCAACAACTAATTGGTTCCACTCTAAAAACCCAGATTATAGACATAAAAATACCCCCAATTTACATTTTCATGATATGAACGCCCATCAAAAATTCCTTATTGAAAGATATGGAACTAATGATGAACCATCTACAGGACACCAGGAATTATTTTATGATATTGAGTGTGAAATTGGAGGAGCATTAACTGAAGAATATATTGCAAGTGCCCCTATGCCTATTACTTCAATAGCATTTTGGCACAAACAATCAGATAGTTGGGGGTGTTTAGTATTAGACCCAAAAGGTAAAGTTAAAATAGACAATGACCAAACAAAGAAAGTTGTTGCATTTAAAACAGAAAGAGAATTATTAATGTTTTGGGTAGAGGTTATTCAAGATATTAGACCGGACATATTAATTGGTTACAATAGTGATTATTTTGATAACCCTTACACTTACCATAGAATTTGTAACGTATGTGGAAAGGACATTGCTGACCAAATGTCACCCCTTTATGGGATATTGGAAGAACCTGTTACTTCAAAAAAATACAGTAAATTTTTCTTTAAACAGAATATGTTTGTTGATATTAAAGGGATTGAGTCTTTAGATTACATTCGTTTACATAAAAAGTATAGTTGGAAGGATGAACCGAGTTGGAAATTAGATGCTATTGGTGAAAAATATGCTGGTATGAAGAAGATTGAATATGATGGTAATCTTAATGATTTATACGCAGATGATATAAATAAGTTTGTTAAATATAACTTTAGGGATGTTGAGATTTTAAAACTACTGGATGAAAAATTACAATATATTGCATTGACTAAAAATATATCTCATAAAGGAAAACATAATTATAGTGAAGTATATTTTAACAGTGTAACACAAGATGGAGCAATTTCAGCTTATTTATTAAGTCAAGGCATTGTACCAAATAATAAAGAAAGTAATCCCATGAAAAAACAGGGGTATGCTGGTGGTTATTTATTTTGTCCTACTGCTGGGTTGTATAAGTATATGTTTGATGAGGATTTAACATCATTGTACCCTTCTATAATTATGTCTTTAAACATAGGTAGAGAAACTTATAAGGGTCGTATTATAGATGCTGACGACCGTAATAATAGGTTAGGTCTTAATGACCTAAAAGAACGTGATCCTGAAGAAGAATTAATAGTTGAAAACCATAAGGGAATACAAGCTAGAGTTGATGTTAAGAGATTAATAAAGATGATTGACCAAAATAACTTAACTCTTTCAGCTAATGGGTCTATGTTTACTACAGACAGACAGTCAACCCTGTCTACAGTATTACATAAGTGGTTTACTGAAAGAAAGTTATATAAAGGTAAAATGAAAGAAGCATATAAATCTGGTGATAAAGAAAAAGGAGAATATTACCATTTAATGCAATATACTATGAAGATTTTACTTAATAGTTTGTATGGGGCTACTGCTTTACCTTCATTTAGGTATGGAATGAATTATGCTATTTTAAGTGAAGCAATTACATTAAGTGGTCACAGAATTATACAAGAATCTGCTTTATGTGCTAATAAACATATGAATAAAGTTATTAGAAACGAAGTAAAATTAGATATATAAACTCGCGCAAAAATAGAGGTAGCGCGTTAAACGCGCGTAAAACGCGCATAAATCGCATAATAATATGACACTTAAAAAACAATCAATTAGAAGTAACCAAATAATCACAGTAGAAGGTGGAATTATCCCTAAAGAAGAACTAATTTCTAGAAGTGAGGGTTGGAGTGAAACCCAAGAAAACTTTTTTAGAAAAATGCTTAAGCAGGGTGGTACATTTAAAGTAGCAGGTATAAAATATAAAGTAGAATTAATCGAAAGAAGTGATTTAGATTCAAACGGAAACAAACCAATAACAGTACCACCATTACCAGGTGAAAGAACATTTTAAAACCAAATATATATGTTAGTAGAAGTATCAAACGGAGAATTATTAGATAAAATATCAATTTTAGAAATAAAACTATTAACTATAAAAGATAAAAATAAGTTAATTAATATTCAGAATGAATTTGATGCTTTAAACCCTTTAGTTGTAGAATTATTTGAAAATAATGATGGTCAACTTCAAAATCATTATCTTGAATTAGCTAAGATTAATGGTGAACTTTGGGATATAGAAGATTGGATTAGAGATTGCGAACGTGAGAAGAGATTTGACAAAGAATTTGTAGAACTGGCTCGTTCTGTGTATATTACCAATGATAAAAGATGTGAAGTTAAAAAATTAATTAATATTTTAACATCGTCAGGATTAGTAGAAGAAAAATCATATAAAGGATATTAATGAAATATTTAGAAGAAACACCTTGGTTTATTTGCGATACAGAAGACAAAAATTATTGTGCTTATGTTGATACTGATTCTAATTACTTTAATGCCGAACCATTATTACTTCACTTATACCCAAATTTTGAAGAATTTGAAGATAATAAAAAGGATGATATTTTAGAAAAAGTAGCATTAAAATACCAAGATATTATTACAGAACATTATGATAATTTAGCCGTAGATTGTTTTAATGTTAAACAGTTTGACTGGTTTGAACAACCTCATTGGTTAGAAATGAAAACTGAATGTGTTATCCGTTCTGCTTATTTTAGAAATACAAGAAGGTATGCTCAATGGATTACAAAACAAGAGGGTATTGCTAAAGAGACACTAGATATTAAAGGTTTAGAGTTTATGAAGGCAAATTTTCCACCTATATTAGGAGAATTTTTTAATGGGATTTTAAAACAAGTACTTAAAGGCGAAAATAAAGATATTATTATAGATCAAATAAAAGTATTTAGAAAACAAATACTTGATGGTACTATACCTTTATCTCAGTTAGGTAACCCAACATCTGTAAAGAAAATATCTAAATATTCTGGAAGGAAACCATTAGCCGGAGAAATATTTACAGAAATTATTCAAGTACCAAGTACAACCCCAGGAGTTAAAAGAATGTTAGGTGCTCCTGCATCTGTACGAGCTTCTATTAAATATAATGATTTACTTAAATTTTGGGGTTTAGATAGAAAACATAATTTAATCACGGATGCTGATAAGATTAAATGGGTATACTTAAAAGATAACCCATATAAAATTGAAGCTATAGCATTTGTAGAACACGATATGCCTAAAAAGATAGAGGATTTTTTAGCTGTTTATGCAGACAGAAAAATGATATTTGAATCTATTTTATTAAATAAACTAGAGGGGTTTTTTAGTGACCTTCAATGGTCATTTGATATAAACCCTTATGTAAACGCTTTAGAATCTTTTGAAATTTAAAAATAAAAATAATGGTAAATAAAAATTTATTAACTTCATTCATTTCCAAATATTACCTTAATGGTAAATTTAATTCAGTAAAATGGAGAGTTAACGATAATAAATTAGTAGTATATGCTGGCGAATCAGGTAGGGCATGTAAGGTAGAATTAAACAAATTTGATCTGGAAGATTGTGAACTAGGTATTTTTGATACAAATAAACTTAATAAGTTAATATCTATAACAAGTGGTGAATTGTTAATTACTACTGATAGTCTAGGAGCATTATCAAATAAACTTAGTATTGCAGATTTAGGTTTTGATGTAATATATTCTTTATGTGATCCTTTAATTATCCCAAAAATTAAAATGTATAATGACCCTGAAGTTTGGGAAATGGAATTAGAATTAAGCCCAGATGATATTTCAAATTTAATTAAGGCAAAAAATGCTTTATCAGATTATAATTACTTTACAATCAATGCCTCAAAAGATGCTGATGGGATTTTATTAAGTGAATTTACATTTGGGGATGGTAATAATTATTCAAACAAAATACAATATAAGATCCAAGGAAGAATTGATGATGAGCTATTAAATGATCCAATTCCGTTTGATTCAGAAATATTTAAAAATATCCTTAATTCTAACAAAGATATGATTAAAAGTTCCTTTAAATTATCTAAAAAAGGAATGTTAAAATTAGAATTTGAAAGCGAAGATTTAACTAGTATATATTACGTAGCAAGAAATGAACAACAAAATTAAAGATAGTAATCCTAAAAGCGATTGGGGTACTATAAAAACAGACCAATTTCCTATTAACCCTTCCTATGATAAAAGGGTGTTTATAGTAGATAACTTTTTCACTGACCCATTAAAGGTTAGAGAATTTGCTCTTCAACAATGGTTTCATGATGATGAAGGTTTTTTAGGATTAAGAACTAGAAAACAATTCTTTTGGGAAGGGTTAAAAAATACCTTTGAAGAAATTATTGGTAAAAAAATTACAGATTGGGAAAATATGGGTATGAACGCTAGATTCCAATCTCACAAAGCAGGGATACCAGGTGTTTATCATGCAGACAACCAATCTTGGGCTGGAGCTTTATACCTAAACCCAGATGCACCCTACGAAGCGGGTACTTCATTTTGGGCACATAAAAAAACTGGGGGTAGACACGCATCTGATCCTGTACATATGTTTGATGGTATTAAATGGGTTGATCAAACTCCTTATGTTAAAGTTGATGAAGTTGGGAATGTGTTTAATAGACTAGTAATATGGGATGCTCAATTAATACATGCCGCACCTGTTTATTTTGGACATAATATAGATACAGCTAGATTAACACAAGTATTTTTCTTTAATACAGGGAAATAATTTTATATATGTATAACCGAATTTAATATTGTATAGCTAGGGCATGCAGTTATATTCACAAATAATAAACCGAGAGCTTTGGCCTCACAAAAACTAAATGATATGAGTACATTATTCAATGAACGGACACCGTTCGACTTACTATTCCGTAATCTTTTTAAGACAGACGGAGTTTTCCAACCAACAACGTTTGAAAACAAACAACCACACCCACTAGATATTTTTTATGACGATGAAGGACTTCATTTTGAAGTTGCTTGTACTGGTCTAACTAAAAAAGACATTCAACTAGAAATTGATGGAGATCTTTTGAAGATTATCTATAATAAACCTAATGACGAAGAGTTTGATTATAGTGGCTACATTTATAAAGGATTAGCCTCCAGATCTTTTAACTTAGGTTATAAAGTAGCATCTAAATTCGAACTAGAGAAATTAGAAGCTGAAATGAAAGATGGTTTGCTTCATCTATTTATTCCAATTGCGGAATCTAAAAAAGCAAAAACAATCAAAATAAAATAAAAGTTTTACCAAAAAAGCGTGTCCTAGCGCAATATTATTCGTATATTCACGTCTAATTAAAATCAGTTATATGACAACAAAACGAAAGTCAATTCAGACTATTACCGATCCCCACTTAGAACCTTTCTTTATTACTAAAGATGAGTACAGTTATACTGTAAAACAAAATGTAACTTCGGATGCATCTCATTTTAGGTCTAAAGGGAATGCTAAAACATATGAAAAGTCTTTGTATTACTATCCTACTATAGGAGCTGCTCTAATGAAAATAGCAGAATTACAATCAAATTTAGTAGACCATAAGAATTTAGACGAGTATATTACCAATTTTAAAACAATAACAAATAACCTTAAAAATTACATTGATGAAAAACTTAGTAGCATTTTATGATGCATGTATTGTAAAACCCATTGAAACTGAAGAAACAGTTTATGGGAACATTATCGTTCCAGACATGGGGAAAGATACAAACACCTTTGGTACAGTTGTAGCTGTAGGTCCAGGACGATACACAATTTCAGGTGTCAAACTAGAACCACAAGTAAAAATTGGGGATAAAGTAGTACTTCCAACACAAGGATTTACAAAACTCCCATTTGAGGGAACCGAATATTATATTGGTTCTGAAAACCAAGTATTAGCCAAAGTAGAAGAAACTGTTGAAGTTGAAGATATTTTAGCTGAAACCAAATTAAGTGAAATTGATGAAGAACATTTAAAAATTAAATAATAATGGAGAATAAAATTTTATACGGCAAAGATGCCAGAACAAAATTAAAAGTAGGGATTGATAAACTAGCGGATGCTGTAGTATCAACATTAGGACCAAATGGTAGAAATGTTGTTATATTCAAAAATGAAATGGAACCACCTCAATCAACTAAAGATGGAGTTACAGTAGCTAAAGCGTTTTCATTAAATGATCCTAGTGAAGCATTAGGAACACTATTAATTAAACAAGCAGCTATTAAAACAGCAGATAAAGCAGGGGATGGTACTACAACTTCAACTTTATTAGCAAGGGACATGATTTCTTTAGGATTAAGCCACTTAGATAGTGGAAAAAACGCAGTATCAATTAAAAGACAAATTGATGTTGCAACAAAAGAAGTAATAGAAGAATTAAGAGATAACATCTCAGAAGATATTTCATCTGAGGACCAATTAGAACAAATCGCAACTATATCTGCTAATAATGATTTAGAAACCGGTAAATTAATTGCCCAAGCAATTGAAAAAGTTGGTTTAGAAGGTGTTGTACATATAGCAGAATCAAAAACAGGTGATACTTACTTAGAAACTGTAGAAGGAATGCAGTTTGATAGAGGTTATAAATCTCCATATTTTGTAACTGATAACAATTCAATGTCATGTTTTCTAGATAATCCAGCTATTTTGATAATGGATCATAAATTAAACACAGTTAAAGAATTATTACCAATTTTAGAAGCAGTATCAAGTCAAGGTAAATCATTATTGATTATTGCTGAAGATATTGATAACGAGGCATTGGCTACTCTTATTGTTAATAAAATGAGAGGTACAGTTAATGTATGTGCTGTTAAAGCTCCAGATTTTGGGGACCGTAGAAAATTAATATTAGAAGACATAGCGGTAACAACAGGAGGTCAAGTATTCAGTAAGGATAAAGGAATGAAGCTTGATAAATTTAGTTGGGATTGGTTTGGTGAAGCAAGAACAGTAACTGTAGAAAAAGAAAAAACAACAATTGTTGATGGAAAAGGAACAGTAGAAGGAATTGAAGCACGTATTGATGAACTACAAACACAAATCGGAAAATCTCAAACCCCATACGAGAAAGAACAATTACAAAACCGACTTTCAAAATTTGTTGGTGGTGTAGCTATTGTACACGTAGGTGGAAATACAGAAACTGAAATGTTAGAGAAGAAAGATAGAGTGGATGATGCCTTACATGCTACTAAGGCTGCTATTGAAGAAGGCATTGTACCTGGAGGTGGAAAAGCACTTTTAGTTGCTCGTCAAGCTATTAATTTAGGTAGTATTGGAGCCCAAATTGTATTTGATGCTTGTGGTTCACCATTTGAACAAATCCTAAAAAATGCAGGGATTGAATCAATTGATTCACAAATTTTAGCTCGTGATATTATTAAGAATAATAGCACTTGGGAATCATATAACCTTAAATCTGAATTAATTGAAGACTTTAAAGAATCGGGGATTATTGATCCAACTAAAGTAACTAGATTAGCACTTCAAAATGCTTCTTCTATTGCAGGAACAGTATTATTAACTGAATGTACATTAACTCAAGATAAATCATCGGATTCTGACAAAATGGCAATGTTGCAAAACAATGCTCAAGGAGGAATGATGTAATAATTAATAATTAATAAATAAATAAAAAAGAATGACAAAACAAGAAATTTTTGAAATTATTGAAGCGAACTTCAATATTTTAGCAGAAGAGCATGTAGGAACCACAAAAGCAAGTCAAGGACGGGCTAGAAAGGCAGCACAAGCAATTAAGAGAGTAATTACAGATTATAAAAAAGCATCTGTAGCAGAATCTAAATAATTTAATTGGGGAAGCTTGTCTTCCCCATTTATTTTTCGTATATTATACCTATGGAAAAAATAACAAAAGAAGAGTATATTTTAATTGCTCGTAGAGTTCCTCCAGGGGATAAATGGAGATTAGTTGCTAATGAACCTGATGGTCCGTTACACAAATCCCTAACTGATACATTAGAAGCATATATGACTAAAACAGGATTTAGAGGAGAATATAGATTAGCTCCATTAAAAAGTGAATTATATGCTATATCAACAACAGAAGAAGAAGTAAAACCAGAACCAATTAAACAATATTCAATTTACGGGGAATATGGAAACTAATACACTATTTAATGAAAAATATCGCCCAGTTTCACTTGAAAACTACGTAGGTAGTTCTAGTCTAAAAGAAACTATTTCTAAGCAATTAGAAGCCAACGATATTCAAAATTATTTATTTTATGGTCCAGCTGGAACAGGTAAGACTACCTTAGCAAAAATTTGTATTAAAAACCTTGATTGCGATTACCTTTATATTAATGCCTCAGATGAAAGAGGTATTGAAACAATTAGAGATAAAGTATCAGGATTTGCTAGTACAATGTCATTTGAACCCATTAAAGTGGTTATTTTAGACGAAGCTGATTTTCTTACTATTCAGGCGCAAGCCTCCCTTCGTAATATCATTGAAACTTTCTCTCGTACGACAAGGTTTATTATGACGTGTAATTTTGTAGAGCGTATTATTGATCCTCTGCAATCAAGATGTCAAGTATTAAAAATAGTCCCTCCAACAAAAAAGGAAATAGCAATCCATTTAGCTGGTATTTGTGATAAGGAAAATATAAGTTATGAACCGAATGCCATTGGTAGTATTGTCAAACAATATTATCCTGATTTGCGTAAAATGCTTAACACTATTCAAACAAGCAGCAAAACAGGAAAACTAAAAGTTGACAATTCCTTATTAATATCTACTAACTATTTGGATGCTATTGTGGAGGAACTTAAAGGTAAATCCCCTAAATTTAATACTATTAGACAAATTATAGCAGATTCAAATGTTAATGACTTTGAAGAGGCATTTAAGTATCTTTTTGATAATGTAGAGAAATACCTCCCAGGAAAAGAAGGTACTGCAGCTATAATCATTAATGAACATCAATATAAATCTAACTTTCGTATCGACAAAGAAATAAATCTAATGTCACTAATTCAAAATTTAATTAATAATAAATAAAACAGTAAATTATGGAACAACCAGTTCAACAACCACAAATTGATTTGAAATCTACAACCGGCCTTAAAAACGAAGAAGGTGGTAGTGTATTCATGTCCGGAGTTATTTTAAGAAAAATTTCTAAATTCGTAGCAGGTACAGATAATGATGCGATCATGCCTATTCCTGTATTTTACGATCCATCAACCAACAAAATTCTTGGTGAAGGAATTCCTGTAGAATTAAGAGAGGAACTTAAAGACGAACTTTGCTAGATGAATAACATCTTTGATTGGTTAAAAGCAATTAATAACACCAAACCCCCAGTCGAATCTTTTACAGACAAAGATTGGGAGGTTTGGAATAGTTACATGATACACAGATTTATATCAATGAATCCTGATTATATAGAAATTGTAAATTATGTTCAAGATCTACCTCCACAAGAAAAAAGGATGATATATTCTATATATAAAGAATTCATTCCTAAAAACCATAAGTGGAGTAAATATATTAAATCTAAGGTAAAACAACCTAACACTGATTTAGTTAACCATATCAAAGAAAACTTCCAATGTTCAAGTAAAGAAGCAAGAGAATATATAACTTTGTTGGATACCCCACAAATTAGTCGTATATTATCGAATAGAGGATTAAATACAAAAGAAATAAAACCATTATTAAAATGAACAAATTAGTAAATATGTTACGTTTATCTGCACAAGCAGATAGAGCAAAAGCATTATTATCACTTGAGTTATTAGGTAATAAAGCAGTTGGTATTGGAGATCATTCAACCGGGGACTTTTATAAAAATGCTGAAGAAGCACTTATTATGTTAGTTGACGCAGATGATAGGTTATCAGCATTAGATAAGTATTTTGACACTAAAGGACAACTAAATGGGTAGTTCAGTAAGTAAATGGTCAGAAACCAATAATACAACAGTATCAATTCCAAAAAATACAAAAATGAGCGATAGAGAAATAATGAATGCAAAGACTCCAATAACAGCAGTAGAAAAATTCGAAAATGAATACCCTGAATTATCAGAAGAATTTACGAACATACAACAAGAACAATATGAAATGTTTGCTCGTAAGCATTTGGACTATGGTTTAAATAACATTGCTTTAGGCGGAGATATCGTTAATAATAGCGATGATAAACAATTCTCACTAACTGGGTTATGTATTAGATTAACCGATAAAATTTCACGTTTAAAAAATCTATTAGTTAATGGTAGATCATTTGTTGAAGGTGAAGGTATGGAAGATACTTTTATTGATATAGCCAATTATGGTATAATAGGTTTGCTGGTTGGCAGAAATAAATGGAAAAAATAGTTTGGCGAAAAAACTCCCAAAAATAGTAAAGGAAATAAGGAATAACCCACCTTCACCTGTTAATTATGCATATCAAAAGAATATATCATATTCTCAGATGTCTATATTTAGAGGATGCCCTCATAGGTGGAAACTTCAGTATAAAGATAAAATCAAACGATTTACATCTTCTATACATACTGTTTTTGGGACAGCTATACATGAAGTAGTACAAAATTACCTAGATGTAGCTTACGAAAGTTCATTTGCGGCCGCTGATAGGGAAATAGATATGGAAGATAAATTCCAACAAACCTTTATAGACGAATATCAAAGACAGTACAAATCAAATAAAAGCGAACACTTCTCTTCAGCTACTGAAATGAGAGAGTTTTTTGAAGATGGTGTTGCTATATTAGAATGGTTTAAGAAAAAACGTAGTGCTTATTTTAGTAAAAAAGGTACATATTTAGTTGGTTGTGAAATACCAATTGTAATTGCACCAAATAAAATGTATAGTAACGTATTATACATGGGGTATCTTGACGTTGTCACATATCATGAAGCAACAGATACATTTAAGATAATCGACATTAAGACCAGTACTAGAGGTTGGAGAGATCAAGATAAAAAGAATGAAGATAAACAATTTCAATTATTATTATACAAACAATATTTTTCAGAACAATATAATATCCCCCTTGAAAAGATTGAAATTGAATTTTTTATCTTAAAAAGAAAAGTATTAGATTGGGATGATGAAAACTTAATGTCACCCCATCAAGCTTATAGAGTGCAAACATTTACTCCCCCAAGTGGTAAAATTAAGTTAGGAAGAGCAAAAAATGCTATTAATGGTTTTATAAACGAATGTTTTAACTCTAGTGGTCAAATAAAAGATGCAGATTATCCTAAATCACCCTCAAAATGGAATTGTAATTTCTGTCCCTATAAAGTAGATCAAGAAAATTGTGGTGAAGGTATAATTTACTAAAATTCTAACATACGTATGTACATATATAACGTTATTAAAAATAAAAATTATGGCAAATGCAAAAAAAATGACACTAACTAGTGTAAAAGTAAAAAGTGATTTATTTGAAGATTTTAAAATAGAATGTGTAAGAAGAAAATTCTCATTCCAAAAACTTGCGGATCGTGCTTTGTTTTTGTATCTTACAGATGAAGATTTTAGAAAACAAATTACTAACCAATCTAATTTAGAGTTATAAATAAATAAAAATATGAATAAAAGTTTTAAACATCTTCCTAAAGACAAAAGGAAGAAAATTATGTTAATCTGTGATGACATTAGAGTACACTCAGGAGTTGCAACTGTAGCAAAAGAAATAGTATGTGGTACAGCACATCATTTCAATTGGGTAAATGTAGGAGGGGCTATTAAACACCCAGAAGCTGGTAAAAGGTTAGATATTTCTGTATCTACCAATGAACAGTCTAATATAGAGGATTCATCTGTATTTATTTATGCGGTACATAATTATGGTACAGCTCAAGAGATAAATAACATATTTCAATTGGAAAAACCAGATGCAATTATGTTAATTACAGACCCAAGGTACTTTCAACATATATTTAATATGGAGGACCAATTAAGGAAATTGGCACCTATAACTTACTTAAATATTTGGGATGATTACCCAGCTCCTAGATATAACCAACCTTACTACGAAGCATGTGATTTATTAATGGGTATATCTAAACAAACCGTTAATATTAATAAATTAGTTTTAAAAGATTGTGACAATAGTAAAAGGGTATTTAAGTATATCCCTCATGGTTTAAATGAAAAAGAATTATATCCTATGTCTACCACAGAAAGAAGTGATGCGGGTTTTAAAACATTCCAAAAATCAGTATTAGGAAGTAATGATATAGATTTTACTTTATTTTTTAATTCAAGAAACATACGTAGAAAAGCAATTCCAGATACTATGATGGCATTTAGGTCATTTTTAGATTCATTACCAAGAGAAAAGGCATTAAAATGTAGATTATTATTACATACAGAATTAGTAACAGACCACGGTACTGATTTAGGTAAAGTAGCAGAATATTTATTTGGTGAGGATTATGAAGAATGTATAGTTTTTTCTCATAAAAAGGTATCACGTAAAGAATTAAATTATTTATATAACTTAGCCGATTGTCAAATTCTTTTAACATCAAATGAAGGTTGGGGGTTAACTCTTACTGAGGCAATGTTAACAGGAACCCCTATTATAGCTAACACTACAGGTGGTATGCAAGACCAAATGAGGTTTGTTGATAGTAAAGGTAAATGGTTTGAACCAGATGCTGATATTCCTTCTAACCATAGAGGTACATTTAAAGAACATGGTGAATGGGCATTTCCAGTTTATCCTACTTCAAGATCAATACAAGGTTCACCTCCTACACCTTATATCTATGATGACAGATGTGCATGGGAAGATGCTTGTGATAGAATAAAAGAATTATATTCTTTAAGTGATGAAGAACGTAGATCAAGAGGAGTAAAAGGTAGGGAATGGGCTATTAGTGATGAAGCAGGGTTTACAACCACCCATCAAGCACAAAGGGTAATGGAGGCATTTGATGAGTTATTTGAGAAATGGGAACCAAGAGAAACATTCGAAATAGTAAATGCAACAGAACATAAAGGAAAATTTTTAAATCATAAAATCACATATTAATGAATAAACCAGTTTTTATAATAAGTTGTCCATTTGATACTTATAGTGGATATGGAGGTAGATCTCGGGATATAGTCAAGGCAATTATTGAAACCGAAAAATACGATGTAAAGTTATTATCTCAAAGATGGGGAGATACCCCCTTTGGTTTCTGTGAAAGCCATAAAGAATGGGAATTCTTATTAGACCATAAAGTAATAAAAATAGATAACAAACCAGACATTTGGATGCAGATTACAATCCCAAGTGAATTTCAATCTGTAGGTACATATAATATTGGGTGTACTGCTGGAATTGAAAGTAGTTTATGTGATTCTACATGGATAGAGGGGTTAAATAGAATGGATATGAATTGGGTGTCATCCCAACATTCTAAAAATGTATTTGCTGTTACTAAGTTTGAGAAAAGAGATAAGCAAACCCAACAAATTATTGGTACAATAGAAATAGAAAAACCAATTCATGTTGTATTAGAGGGAGTAAATTTAGATGTTTATAAATTTTTACCAAATAATGAAGTATCATTAGATCTAACTTCTATCCCAGAATCCTTTTGTTTCTTATTTGTGGGGCACTGGATGAATGGAAATATAGGCCATGATAGAAAAAATGTTGGGTTATTAGTAAAATATTTCTTTGATACATTCAAAGGTACTAAATCTCCACCTGCTTTAATTTTAAAGTCATCAACTGGGAGGAATAGTTACATGAGTAGAGAAGAATTATTATCTAAAATACTTAAAATTAAAAAATTATATTTTAAAGGGGTTAAAAACTTACCTAATATCTATATATTAAATGGGGCTCTATCAGACCAAGATATGAATGAGCTTTATAATCACCCTAAAGTCAAAGCTATGGTTAGTTTAACTAAAGGGGAAGGATATGGAAGACCCTTAGCTGAATTTTGTTTATCTAAAAAACCAATGATTACCACTAATTGGTCAGGACACACAGATTTCATCGATCCTGAATTTTCAACATTATTACCAGGAACTTTAGAAAAAGTAGATGCGTCTGCCGCTAATCAGTGGTTAAAAGCAGAATCACAGTGGTTCCAAGTAGATGGACCTACTACTACAAGAGTCCTTAATGATGTATTTAAAAATTATAAAAAATATATTGTAGGAGGTAAAAAGCAGGGACATAAAATTAAAACACAATTTGATTATGGTAGTATGAGTAAACTAGTTGGCACTATTTTAAAACATAATATACCAGAATTCGCAAAAAAGGTAGAATTAACTTTACCTAATTTACAAACACCTAAATTATAAAACATGCAATACGACGAAATAATTGAATGTCCTAAATCTGGCGGCGATTTATGTTACAAAATTGAAGTAAGCGCAGATATAACGCAATATATGAGTTTATCATGTGGTTTTTGGTCCAATACTTTATTAAAGGTGGATTCTGACTTCTACAATGAACAAATGGAACTACTCCCAGAATTATATAAAGCTTTAGCTTGGTTAGATACTAAAACCGATTTAATTTGGCTACCTACTAATGTAAATGTTCCAGAATTAGGGATGATTTATGCTAGTGGAACAAACCCAGAAGAATGGGAATGGGTGGCAGTTAAAGCTGTAAAATTAGATGAACCCATTGAAGACAAAATGGGTAATAAACTTGATTATAAACCAGATATGAAATCAGCAAAATCTTTTAAAGAACGTGATTTTATAGAAGCCCTTGATTATATTGGGGCATTACCACAAAATCCAGAAGCCTAAATATGAAAATCAGTTATGCAATAACGGTATGTGATGAGTTTCTTGAAATACAGAGACTCCTCTCATTATTGTTAAATAATAAAAGAAGACAAGATGAAGTCGTAGTACTAGTTGATTTATCCAAAAATAAACCAACATCTGAATTACTAAGATATCTTCATGAACTAAGCTCAGAAGATTATATTACTTTAATTGAAGATAATTTTAATAGACATTTTGCTAATTGGAAAAACATATTAACTAAGGCATGTAAAGGAGATTATATATTCCAAATTGATGCTGATGAATTACCAAACCTTACACTAATAAAAAATCTACCCGCTATATTAGAATCTAACCCGGACAACGAAGTATATTTAGTCCCAAGAGTAAATACAGTAGAAGGATTAACATCAGAGCATATTAATTTATGGAGATGGAATGTTAATGATAAAGGATGGGTAAATTGGCCTGATTATCAATGGCGTATTTGGAAAAACAAACCAGAAATTAAATGGAAAAATAAAGTTCACGAAGTGTTATCTGGTCATAAATCTTATGCTGCACTGCCTTCCCAAGAAGAATTAGCTCTATATCACCCAAAAGACATTGAACGCCAGGAAAAACAAAATAACTATTACAACACACTATGAAAACATTAAATGAAATTTACTTAGAACATTCTGATCCAAACCCAAGGGGAGGGCATGGAGATAAGGGGACAGCTCACTCCTATATTGATTCATATGAAAGATTGCTTACACCTTATAGAAATAAAATAACTAACTTACTTGAAATTGGTATAGCATATGGTGAATCTTTAGAGATGTGGTATAAATTCTTTAATAAAGGTAAAATTTATGGTGCTGATATACATGATAGAGAAATATATAGTAATGTAATTAAGCCTGGTGGCTATAAAGAAGATAAACGATTTAAAATTTGGATTGAGGATGCTACACAATATCCTTTTTTAGATATTATTGAAGACATTAATTTTGATATTGTAGTAGATGATGGTTCACACCGTTTACAGGACCAACTCCAAACATTTAAAATGTTTAAAAAATCTAATAAAATAAATAAAGGTGGAATTTATATAATTGAAGATGTAGATAATTTAGATAAGGTAAAACCCCTATTTGAAGAATTACATGAAAATTGTGAAATAATAGATTTACGTGAGGTAAAAGGAAGATTTGATGATGTATTAATAGTATATAAATTTTAATATATGATTAGTATAATTATCCCAACATACAGAAACCCAGAATATTTAGATATATGTTTAAAGTCATGTATTGAACAACAACATAATGAGAATGAAATTATAGTTGCTGTTGACGGTTTTATTGAAGAAAGTCAACATATTTTAGACAAATATGAAAAAAATATTAGTGTCTTAGATTTAGGTCAAAATCAAGGTATGCAAACAGCACTTAACTTAGGTGTAATGAATGCTACTAATGAAAAAATATTCATTGTAAACGATGATAATGTTTTTTGTAAAGACTTTGATCTAGAGATCGAAACAGATTTTGGTGAAAGAACAATATTAACATTAAACCAAATTGAACCTACAGGGCCTGGTATATTTAACTTCCCAGTTAAAGATTTTGGTCGTACACCTAAAGAATTTAAATATAATGAATTTATTAAGTATGAAGATTCAATTAAAGAAGATGAATTAACAACTGAAGGTGGAATATTCCCATTTGCTATGTATAAAAAATATTATTTGGCTGTTGGTGGGTTTGACACAATGTATAATTCTCCATTTATTTGTGATTGGGATTTTTTCTTAAAACTAGACTTAATTGGGTTTAATTTTGCTAGAACATTAGGAGCACATTTATACCACTTTGGTAGTTCAGCAACTAAAAACGGGAAAGAAGCCGATAGGTTTAAGGCATCTGAAAACCCAGCAGCACAAACTTTTATGTATAAGTGGGGTATTCCTCCTCAACTATTTGAAAACAATAGTCATAATCCTAAAAATGGCTTAACTATAAAGGGTATAAAATTTAATTAATGAGAATAATTTATAGAATATCAGATACTGGTTATAGTAAAGTAAAACCTGATTATATCAACAATGAAAATTGTCTAGCAAATGCTACAAAAGTACTTGAAGGGGCTATTTTTTATGTTATAGCAGATAATACTTCACCCGAGACTAATGATATGATACAGAAATACATTACAAAAGATGGTGTAGAATATGTAAGTAAGGGTAATGGAGCAGCAACATTTAATTTAGCGTTAGATAAGGCCTTGACTTATAACGATGATGAAATTGTTTACTTTATAGAAAATGATTATTTACACAAACCAGATTCATTAAAAATAATTCAAGAAGCATTTGAATTAGGAGCATCATTTGTATCACTATATGACCACCCAGACAAATATATTGGACCAGAACAAGGTGGTAACCCATATTGTAAAGGTGGTGCTGAAGATACTAGGGTATACAAGACAGATTCCGTACATTGGAAGATAACAAATAGTACAACTATGACATTTGCTGCTAAAGTTAGTACATTAAAAGAAAATGAAGACATACTTAGAAAACATACATCAGGAACACATCCAAATGATTTTCAAATGTTTCTAGAATTACGAGAACAAAATAAATTATTAATAACATCGATACCAGGTTATTCAACCCATGGGGAAACAGCTTGGTTATCACCTTTAACAGATTGGGGTAAAATATGAGTAAGAAAGTATTAATTACAGGAGTTGCGGGATTATTAGGTAGTAGATTAGCTGACTGGATAATAGAAAATAAACCAGAATACAAGGTGGTAGGTATAGATGACTTAAGTGGTGGTTTTGAAGAAAACATCAACCCTAAAGTTGATTTTTGGCAAATGGATTTAGTGAACCACCCAATTGAAAATTGCTTTGAAGTAAATAAATTTGATTATGTATTTCATTTTGCTGCTTATGCTGCTGAGGGTTTATCACCATTTATCCGTAGTTTCAATTATGATAACAATTTAAAGTCTACAGCCCGCATAGTCAATGAGTGCATAAAAACTGACGTTAAAAGATTGGTATTTACCTCAACTTTAGCCGTATATGGTCATGGTAGTGGAGGTATATTTGATGAAACACAACAACAATCCCCAATTGACCCTTATGGGGTTGCAAAATATGCTTGTGAAATGGATATTCAAATTGCCAACGAACAACATGGGTTAGATTATTGTATTATTAGACCTCATAATGTATATGGGATTAAACAAAATATATGGGATAAGTATAGAAACGTACTAGGTATATGGATGTTCCAGTATTTAAATAATCAACCCCTAACTATATTTGGAGATGGGGAACAAACAAGGGCATTTAGTTATATAGATGACTCATTAGAACCTCTATGGAATGCAGCTGTAAGGCCTGAAGCTAGTAAGGAAACCATTAACTTAGGTGGTATTGAAGAATATTCAATAAAGGAAGCAGCTGAAGTATTAAAAGAAATAATGGGTGCTGAAAAAGTGGTTCATTTAGAAGGAAGACATGAAGTAAAACATTCAATACCAACATACCAAAAATCAGTTGATATATTAGGTTTTGAACATAAAACTTCGTTAAAAGAGGGTTTAACTGAAATGTGGGAATGGGCTAAAAAACAACCTATGAGAGAACGTTTTGTATGGCCCAGTTATGAGTTAGAAAAAGGTATTTATTCATTCTGGAGAAATAAATAATATGAAAATAGGAATAATAGGTCAAGGATTTGTTGGTAATGCCATTTACCAAAAATTTAAAAATTATTACGATGTTAAAACCTTTGATATAAAAGGTATGGTGTATTGTAATAGTAATGAACAAAAAACATTAGATAACGAAGTAGTATTTATTTGTTTACCAACACCAATGAACCCAGATGGTAGCTGCCATATAAATATAGTTGAAGCAGCCATTAAACGTGTATTTGAATTTGGTGTTGCTAAAATAGTAGTAATCAAATCAACAGTACCCCCAGGCACAGTAGCAAAATGGAATGAACAATTTCCTAGTTTAAACATTGTATTTAATCCTGAGTTTTTAACTGAAGCAAATGCAGTAAATGATTTTGAAAATCAAACTAGAATTATATTGGGCGGGCCTAGAAAAGGTACTACTAAATTAAAAACTATATATTCTAAAGTGTTTCCTAAAGCAACTATAGTTAAAACTGATTCAACATATGCTGAAATGATTAAATATGTTACTAATAGCTTCCTAGCTACTAAAGTATCATTTGCAAATGAAATGTATCAAATATGTGAGGGATTAGATGTTGATTATGATAAGGTAATTGAATATGCTTGTTATGACGAACGTTTAGGAAAATCACATTGGAATGTACCAGGGCCAGATGGGGATTTTGGTTATGGTGGTCATTGTTTTCCAAAAGATGTCCAAGCCCTCATATCAGTTGCTGAAAATTTAGGAATATTTCCTGAAATATTAATTAGTACTAATGAAAAAAATAATGAGGTGCGAAATAATAAAGATTGGGAAAAAATGAAAGGTAGAGCTGTAATATAAATTAGGGTACCCTAAAAATTTATCGTATATTTATTAAAATAAATACAATAATATGAACATAAAAATGATACCCTGTATTAAGTGTAAAAAAGACATGCCTGAGTTACGACTAACTCAGTATGGATATAAAGTGTGTGTAAATTGCTCCACAGTAGGAAGCAAACGGGGGATACCTGTAATGAGGGGAACAGGTGACCATACTTGGACCGAAACTATAATAATGGAGGAAGACCAATATGAGCAATTTGTAATAGCAACCGCTAAGGAACGTGGTGAGAAAAATACATCTAAAATTGAAATGTTAGATACAGATAACTCTGAACGTAACTTACAAGGACCATTTACAATCATCAATTCCCCAGATAAAATTAAAAATTAATGCCTAAGGCAAAACCTTTATCTAAAGAGCAAATTGTAGCTGCCCAATCGAAAACTTTATCGAATATGGCGGCTGCAAGGTACCTTCATGTTTCATATCAACATTATAAAAGGTACGCTAAATTATATAAATTATTTGCTGACCATAAAAACCAAAGTGGGAAAGGTATCCCTAAGTTTTTAAATAATGGGAAGAAAGACCCGGCATTGTTAGATATAATTGAAGGAAGAGTAAATGCTTCTTCATTTTCACCCGCAAAAATTAAGTATAGACTTATAGAAGAGGGATATTTATTAGAAGAATGCTCTATGTGTAGTTTTAAGGAACGTAGGGTACTCGATTATAAAATACCTTTATTATTACACTTTAAAGATAACAATAAGTCTAATTATAGTAAAAGTAATACTGAATTATTATGTTACAATCACTATTTCCTAACAGTTGGAGACATATTTACAGATAAGGATGTTAAACAAATTGAATCTCACCAGGAACACTTTGGTACTACTGATAAAATTGAATGGGAGGTCGATTCTTATCATTTACAACGTTTAAAAGAATTAGGTTTAGATGGAGATGATGATGACGATCCTAACCAATACATAAGTAGAATATAATGAAAAAAGCTAGATCCATAGATAAAAAACATCAAAAGTTAGTCAAAGACTATGATAATCAAAAATCTAAACATTTAGAAAGACTTGCCACAAAATGTTTGGCTGCCGATGAAAAGTTTCGTAAATTACGGGATAAGAAAATCAAAGGTGATTTCTTAAAAAACTTTTAATATGAAATTTAAACACAAGCTAGAATGGAATACCACAGAGGAATTAAATATCTCATTTATAGATGGTAATAAAGCCATTTCGGATATAATTGTAGATGTTGCACTTGAAAACCTTAAAACTAAACGAAAAAATATCCCTGTTGTTCAATTTACTACTAAAGATGATGATTTAATTTATGATGTTATGATTGAACGTCCTGATATGGTTGAAACATTAGAACAAAATCTTGAAGTGATGGAAAAATTTGAAGATTATGAACGATGTCAAAAAATAACAGAAGCCTTAGATTACTTACGAAATAACTAAAAAAATTTTAATATGAAAAATATTTTAACTATTGCAATTATTTTATTATCACTTAACGTTACAGCACAAAAGAAGGTACATGCTACAGTATATAATGCGGTCCCAGCTCAAACAAATAGCGATCCTGGACATACCGCTTTTATGTTTGAATTAGACTTAGAAGACCCATATAAACATAAAATAATAGCAGTCTCTAGAGACTTATTAGTGGAATACCCAAAAGGTACTAAAGTGGTTGTTAAGGGAACAACATATGATGGTGTATACGTTGTAATGGATAAAATGAATAAACGATATACAGACAGAATAGATTTACTTATTAATGAAGAAATGCAAATAGGAAGTTGGCCAGATGCTACTATAACTAAATTATAATAAATGTATCTATCCCCTTTATCCTTGTTGGATGCTATGACAGATGAGGATTTATTAGCAGTACATAATGCTGGTCAATTAAAATCACTTTGTTTTGCTATAGCTTTAGACTTAGCAACAAAACCAGATAAAGACTTATTAAACTAAATTAGGATATCACATATTTTTTTTGTATATTCACGTATAAAATAAAGGTTATGCTATACGAATTTTCAAATTACAACAAACATGGCAACATTAGAACAAGAATAATATCTTGGCCTAATGGTAAAGCATTTGGTATTAATCCCAAGGGTTTAGGTGGTTATATTGGTGTTAGAGTATTCAAATATGAATATACACACGAACTTAACCCACCCAGTTTACTTACTTTAACTGGTAAAAAATACATTGTTCCGGGTTGGATAGAAGTATTACCTGAAACAGAATTAAATGACATAAAGTGGATAAAACCTAAAGTTAAACGAGCCGAAGTGATTGAACATAAATTTAAATCATCCAGCAATGACAAACTTTATACCACGAAAGAACACGTATCTGTAGATGGTACACGCAAATACAGCTGTAATTGTCCGGGTACATGGAGAGCAAAAGACAGACGCTGTAAACATATTAAATCAGTAGAAAAATGATTATAGAAATAATAGTAATATCATTTATAGTTGTATGGGTATGGATAACCTATCAATTATACACAGCACCTTTATTTGGTGATGATGAAATGCCAATTAATGTTGAAGAGAAGGACATTAATGAAGATTTATTTAACCGTAAATGTGAAAAAGAAGATATAAAATGAGTTGTTCAAGTCACGACATAGAAGAAAAATATGTATTTCAATATAAGGGAATACGTTATGAGTGTATAGGTGAAAATAGAGATTTTGATATTATACAGTTCAATTTTGCAATAGAGGATAAACAATGGACAACAATAAAGAATAGAATAGTCAACCAACTTAAGTGGGGACCTAATATAAGAATAGTAAAATAAAATTATGAGTAGTAAATTTTTTTCAAGTAAAAACGACAATAAAGTAAACACAAAAGGTAAATCTAAGGCGAATAAACAAAGCAAAGCTGTTAAAACAAACAGTGTTAAAAAAGCCGGAAGAGGTAAATAATATGAGAAAAAAAAGAACATACTATGGGTGTGAAATGGAATCACCTATATATAGACAAATAATAGCAGAAAAAAGGGACAATAGTGGATTACACTCCACAATGAGCATGCCAATTAATGAATATAAAACAAAAAAAGGTAAGCGCAGTTAAATTTGGTTACCCGGAGGAGAGTTCGTATCTTCACGTGTTCGAATGAGTCGAACGATTAATTAATTTAAAAATAAAGGTTTATGTTTTATCAAATTACAAATGTTAAGAAAAAAAGAAACAACAATGTTAGAGTTGCATCAATGGGTGCTTTAATTAAAGAAATTAAAAAACAAGGTTGGCAAATTGGAGATTGTAAGATTACTGAATTAGCTAGTGAGTTAGTTTCAACTAAATATAATTCCCCAGACGGTAAAAATACAATTTAATTAATTTAAAAATAAAGGTTATGAACAAATTAGAGCAAAAACAATTATTATTCCTTAAAAAGAATTACTTTACACCTGCACAAAAAACACTATGCAAGAAATTTGAACAGTATGGAGGTGAATTTACTTTTAAAGTAGAAAATAAGCCATTTAAAATTATATTTAAACAATCTAAAGCCTATACTAATTTTTTATTTGAATCTATAAAAAATAATACAGGTATAATGCATAAGGGGAATAATGTGCGGGTACAAGATAAGTATGGTAAAGTTAATTATGCCGAATCCAATTTACATAATAAAATAGATAAAAACCTATAATATGAGTCGCGGAAGACCAAAAGAGCAAGATGCCATCCCATGGCAAGTATACACTCAAGAATTTCTTGAGGTACCATCCAAACCTGAATTAGGCCATAGGTCAGTTTGGCATTATGATAGAAG
>Ga0208303_1000150_pt1 | contig 28748 bp, 31 predicted proteins | sample CB_VirMetaG_2_FD_184537 | JGI IMG/M metagenome (GOLD analysis project Ga0208303, IMG submission 184537) | Freshwater to marine saline gradient viral communities from Chesapeake Bay - CB_1504_2 Viral MetaG (SPAdes) (version 4) | ecosystem: Environmental > Aquatic > Marine > Coastal | place: USA... | reverse complement strand
CTTCCTTCATGAAGTCAGCAAGCCAGTTAGACATCTTGTCGTCTTCGCTACGCTTGGTAAAGAAGTAACCACCTTCTTGCAGAAGCTGTGCTAGGCCTTTGAGGGCTGGAACTTCCAACTCCCCAGCTGGTGTATCAGCTTTACCAGCTGGTGTATCAGCTTTACCAGCAGGTGTAACTAACTCTATCCTATCTGCAGGTATACTTTTGTCTGTGATAGCTACAGTATCACCTGTTGACATAGTTTTAGACCGCCACTCATCCTTTACGTCGAACTTAATCCGAACAGTGACAGTATCGTCTGCTTTGCTGGCGTATTCCTCCAAAGGGGATGCAGCTGCATGTATACGTCCACTCTTGTTCTCAAGTTTACCACTAGACAGTACAGAATCATACTCAGATCGAGACATAGTTCTATACATGTACTCAGGATCAACGAGGTCTCCTGTAGGTGAGGCGACCTTTGGTACGACCTTACCGCCTTCAAAGCCCTCTGTAAAGCTCAACCTTACGTCCGGGTCGTAAGTGGGAACTTCCAACTTTCCAGCAGGTGTAACCTTTGTCTCAGCTGTACGTCCAAGTAATAAGTCGATGAAGAAGTCGGTATCACCGTCTGTGATCTCTTCACCGTTCTTAACCTTAGTCATCCAGTCAGTGTCACCACCTACCTCATGGAGGGCAGCTGCCCACTCTTTAATGGACTCTTGCAGATCTTTAGCTACCTGCTTAGGGTCTGCCTTTTGGACTGTCTCAGAGACAAGAGCTGTATCGGACATACCACGTTTAACTACGAGGCCAGCTTGAATACCACCCATAGCCATAGCTGAGAGAGCAGCGACACCTATGGCACTCTTACTAATCTCACCTTGTACGTTGGTGTCAACAAGGCTACGTTGGTAAAGGAACTCAGTACCAGAGTTAATAGCGGCATCTACAATAGTAGCGGCAGCAACCTCCTTGAGACCAGCTTTAGTCAGTAGTCTCTTCACACCTTTGTCAGCCGCCATCTTAGTAGCGAACTCAGCTACCTCAGCGGTACCTTGAACAGCAGCATTGGCTGCAGCCTTACGGAGAACCTCTGTACCAGCTTTAAGTGCCGCCTCCCGTGAAGCCCCAGCTATAAGCTGTTTGGATATCTCACGTTGTGCTATCTTTTCAACAGCCTTAGTACCAGCACGGATAGCAGTACCACCAAACACCTTACCAATACCCATAGTCGCGAAGTTGATCGGGTCAAATATAATAGAAGATGTATAGTCCTTTATACCTTCGCCAAACTCTCCCCAAGTAACACCTTCACCAGTCAAGCCTTCCATACCCTCAAAGATAGCATAGGCTTTACCAGCCTTAAGCAGACGCTCTGGGTCATCCTTAACATCCATAAGGTAGTCCACCTCAGAGATAGCGCGTATGGAGTTACCAGCCGCGTTACCACGTCTGTTGTTAAGGAATGTATTGACGATGTCTTCTCTTGACTTATTCTTAACCGCTTGCATACCGTAACGGTCTTCTACAAACGTATAAATAGGGTTATACAACTCAGGACGAGCAGACAAGTCGTCCTCTGAGTAAGTATAAGCCTCAATACCCTCTGGGAGCCCCACAAGGCCACCCTCAGTGGGGGTAACTGCTGTTTCCATACCAGGAGCAGCAGTTACAAGTTTAGCCCACGCAGGGACGCCTGAGGACATGTCTGTCCCCTGTTGTACAGGTCGTGCCCAATCAGGTACACCTTCCATAGCAGGTTGGTTAGTCGGAGTAGCTATACGCTTGATACGTTCTTGATCGTCTTCAAGCAACTCGACGGGCTTTGCCCAATCAGGTACACCTTCCATATCAGAGCCCCATCTCTTTCTGTACTACATCTTCGCCGTACTTTTCAACCAGCATATCCAGCAAGGATGAGTCTTCGCCTCCTAGTTCGCCAGCTTCCCGTGCTCGCTTAAGACGTGCCTTATCGCTTGATGTCATCTCCTTAACCTTAGGCTTACGTCTCTTAACGATAGGCTCAGGCTTTGCTTCAGCAGGTGGTGGGCTGGTCTGATCCTGCATTGTCTCACCCTTAGTGGAGTTCTCAGCAGCTACGGCTATGATACCCTTAAGTATCTCATCAGACACATTAGCACCGCTTTCATAGATTACAGACTTAAGGTCTTCCTTGAAGAAACCAAGTTCTTCACGGTTAGTAGGCATCTCGATATTCATACCCATCAACACAGCCATAGCATCCTCGACGGTAGTGCTAGCCTCAAGACTCTTAACTTCTTTAGCCATGTCAACGTCCGGGAACTCGTTGATAGTCGGTCTGTTATTAGGCCACTGTTCAGCATCAGCAGGAACCACCAAGGGCCCCTCAACAGTTTCAGCAAACATAGCGTCGATAGCAGTGTCGTTATTCTCTTCCTCAAGTTGAAAACCTGTACCAAGGAAAGCTTCCTCAGAAGGAGGTGTTGAAGTATCTACATTCTGCTCAACAGTAGGTGCGGTCTCAGCAGCTTCAGTAGGTGGTTCAATCATGTATGACACACCACCTACACTTGCTAGACCAGAGTAGCCTTCATTACGAGCAGCCTCAACCTCAGCCCAACTATTAAACATAGTAACATCACCAGCTGCTACATCAGTGTTAACAGTAGGTGCTACATCAGTGTTAACAGTAGGTGCTACATCAGTGTTAACAGTAGGTGCTACATCAGTGTTAACAGTAGGTGCTACAGTAGTAGGTGCTACAGTAGTAGGCGATGTAGCAGTAGGTTCACTATTATTATAGTAACTACTGACGACAGGGTTATCTCCCATGTTATACTCTTTGACAGCGTTAGCCCCGAAGCCGTACCTAGCCAAGATGTCTAGACCTTTAGTACGGTTCTCTTTACGCTCAAGCATAGCCAGAGCACTTTGTACCTCGCTCTTCTGATCCCCTTTGAGACCTTGCACGGCGCGGTAAGCGTCAACCTCAACTGCAGTCTCCCAGACTTTGACTTGCTGAGTGGCATCAGTGATGTCCTGTGGTGCACCAGTCTGCATAAACAGTTGCTGTGTCGGCTTGTAACCCTTCAGAGCCTTAAGACCTTTGATGAAGGTGTCAGTATTACTTACGTCAACGTCACCACTTAATACGCTATTCATGAACTCTGTAACCGCTGCCTCACCTTTACCTTCTACGGCACCAAGGTATTTGAAATACTTAGGTAACTGATCCAATGTAATGGTGTTATTTTGCTTAGCTTGTGCTTTAACGAATGCCATAAGGGTAGCTTGAGCAGCTACGTCAGATGAAGCAGCCTTGAAGAACGGGGAGCTCTTAACCTCATCACTCAATCCTTCATACGCAACTGTGAATTCAGTAGCACCGGCTTCTATAGCGCCTACACTAGGGACAGAACCCTTATTGGTATCCCCGCCTGAGCCACCTAGGGCACTTGCAAGATTCGTCGGCATGAGCTCGAGTAGTGCTGTAGTATTCGTGACCTTTAGCTGATCTGCAACCTGCTGATCAGTTACAGCTGCACGTTCCTCACGCCAAGCCTTCTCTGCCTGCCACTGTTCTTCTTGGGTCAGGGCCCTGCCCTTATCAAAATTCATACGTTGGCGGAATTGGTCATGAGCGATAGAGGCTTGCTCTTGGTTGTACGTAAACTGCTTACTCCACTGTTCATCATTCACAGCGTTACGAGTCACTTGGTACTCCTGCATAGCCTCTTGCCATTCGTCAGCCTTAAGAGCACGTCCCTCTTCGAACCCGAACTTAGTCTTCCAACGTTCAGCAGCCTTTTCAGCTTCTGTAGACGTGAAGTTGAACTGCTTCTCGAAGCGACGTTTTGACTCCACAGCAGCTTCTCTAATATCCTCTTGCTGCGCCTCCCACTGATCGTCACCAACACTGTCACGTTCTTTACGATGTTCAAAAGTCCTATCCCACTGTGAAGATGTCACATTTAGAGTCTCCTCTTGCAGAGCAAGCTGACCACCTTGGTATTGCCTTGTCCACGCAGCCTGTTCTTCATGCTGCTTATCAGTTATGACATTACGGGCGGCTTGGTACGCTTGATCCTCCGCTCTAATCCTACGAGCGTCTTCAAGCTCCGAAATGTAACGGCTATCAGCTGTCTCATCACGAGCGGTACGATAGTCTGTCTCAGCCTTACGGTATTCAGCTAGACGATCCTTCTCCTCCTCGTCAGCCTTCATCTGACGACCAGTCTTAAATCCGTCTGCCAATCCTTTAAAGAATCCCATCTTACATATCCTTCCGTGCCATCAAGCCCTTAGGGGCCTCTACAGGCTTATCTTCTTCAATCATAGGCTCTACATCATCTACAGACATAGAGGGCATTGTACGGGGCTCTGAGGGGCTCTCAAGGGCCATTCCTTCGAGATCACCGGTCTCCTTGTGCTTCTCCAACAACTTCTTAGCTTTTAGAGAGTTAAGCCGGTACTCCTGGTCACGATCCTCTTCAGTCTCCTCGAACCCAGTCTTGAAGTCTATATCAGCTTCCTCAGCCATAACCTCAATAGCTTCATGTAAGATAGGAGCTATTATAAACATGGTGTCCATGTCATGCTTGGCTGTAGAGACGGCGTTACGAAGAATACCCAGGGTAAGGTCACGAATAGGGATACCTAGTTCCACAGCATCCATGACAGCCTTACCTACTTTAGGCTCATCTAACCGGTCAAGGTGATAGTCCAAGGCTTCTACCGGATCATCGATCTCAGGTGGACGATGCCAGGGGCGTGACCCAAACTCAACAGTCATCTCTGCCCCAGGGATGGGGGCGTTTAGTAGAATATCATTCATTGCTGACATTTCATTTATCCTTTAAACTTCTGATAATAGTCACGTAAGGATGTACCTAGCTCGTCTGCGGGATTGTGTTTACCCCCGGAGGCTACAAACCTACGCATACCGCCTACTCCACCTAGGTGAGCTACAGCCCTTAATCCGTCCCTATCGAACTTATCAGAACCAGATGTCTTACTGATCTGTTTGTCAAGGTCTTTTAAGTGCCAATTCATAACTTCTTCTTGAAGAACTGGATCCTTCTTGAAGTCGTCTTGTGTAAACTCAGTACCTGTTTGCTTCTTAAAGTCAGTTAAACGGTCTTCACCAAACTGACCACTACCTACATACCGGTTACCGTCCTTAGTTTTATACTCAGCGTCAGTACGACCTGACGACTCAGACTCAATCAGTTTATCCTTGAAGCTACCGGAACCTTTGGGGCTCATGAGGCCGTCACTATTACTAGGGCTTTGCTCCTTAGAACCCTTAAGGGTATCGACTACCTCAGAAAGCATACCTTTACTCTTACTACGGCGATTACGTATCTCTAGGAAGCGTTCAGACAGTGGACCAAGATCTGACTCCTCTTCAACTTGACCCATGTCAGGGGTGTCTAGGGCAGCAGACTTACGGCGCATGAGTCCTTCTCTTGCGATCTCTTCTGTTGTCTTAGTCTTACGAGTAAACTTACCAGCTTCTTTATCTGCAACGTACTTATTGTAGTCGAAACCATCTGCTGACTTACGTAATATGTTTAGTCCTTTTGAGTAATTCATTTCTTAACCCCTTATGATAATCCAACTGCTATTCCGATTAACTCACCTATGCCTGACTTCTCACTCTCAGATGCTGCCATAGCTGCAAGCTCCTTCTGTGTCTCAGCTGACATTGTGGTAGTCAATATTGTTAGAGCACGATCAGCAGTAGCTTGCTCAGATTGGAAGACCCTCTCAAGAGCTGACTGTTCAGACTGCTGTTCACGTGCTAGTTGTGCCTCAGAGGCGGCCTGTACCATAGCTGCGTTCTGCATCTTAACCTGAGCCTTCAAGGCTGCTGTCTGTAAAGCCTCATTAGACCTGATACCAGCCATAGCTATGCTACGCTCAGCGTCAATCTTCATCTTACTCTGGAACATATCATTACGAAACTGTACGTTAGCCTGTTGGATAAGCACATCGTTCTTAGCTTCGTACTGCTTACGTTGTTCTTTTATCTCAGTGTTAAACTTACCGATGGCGTTCTTCTCACCAGCATTAAACTGTGCGATAGCGTTAATCTGAGTGGCGTTGAACTTAGCTGCGTCAGCCTGCAGGTTTTCAACAAACATGTTTACCTGGTTCTGAGACTGAGCGTTGAAGGTCTTAGCAGCATTCTCAGCAGCTTGGTCCGACAAGATAGCCGCGATGTGTTGCTGTGTTTTGAAGATTGCAGTCTGCTGTCTGTTGCTGAGGTTTTGCATCTCGAATGCAGCAGCAGTCTTAGCATCACCTGCAGCGATAGGTAGTGCTGACTCCATGGCTGCCTGTACGATAGCCTGACCAGCCATAGAGGAGGCCCCTAGGCCCCTTGCTAACATGGACGACATAGCTGAACGCATAGCACCTGAAGCCCAAGGTGGAGTACCTTCGTCGAACTCCTCCATAAGTAGACTCATCTGACCCCTGATAGTAGCTCTTTCGGAAGGGTCTGCTGTCTGTGCTATTAGCTCATCCAACTTAGCTGCGACATCACTAGAGACCTTAGTGGGGTCATACGTGATTGCGTCTAGGTCAGCGTTCTCGTCAACGGTAGTTGCAGTAGCCTCAGTAGCAGTAGCCTGACCTACAGGCTCAGTTATCTGACCAGTACCCGCTTGAATCTGGGCAACCTGGCCGGTGGAAATAGGTTCTGCTGTAGTTGGTGTTATATCTGCTACAGACTCATCGATCAGCTCCATGCCCTGTTTAAAGTCATCTGTTCTCCTCTGAAGGAGAGTGGTTGTTGACATGTAGTGTGCATTAGCACTATCGAAGTCATCAAACCGAACACCGTTAACAAGGTAGTACGTACTGCCGTCTGCGGCTTTCATTGTCTTGAGAACGCCACTAGGTGACGTACTGACCAACTCTGGCTCAGTAGTCGTAGCCTCAGCATCCTCAGTAGTACTTGCTACTTCGTCAGCTGTACTAGCCGGGAGGACATCACCGGTAGTGTCATCGACAGTGATAGTGCCTTGAGCATCGAGAGCTTCTTGCTGTTCTGCTGTCAACTGGTAACTACCAGCTGGCCCTGTATTACCTGAGACACCAGTAGCTACAACAGGAGTGGGTGTATCTTGCATGTAGTTCACCATTGGGCCTGGTGCGTCTGCATCTGGAACATCGCCACCGACAGCCATAGCTCTAAGGGGAGCAGGAGGTGTCATGATCTTCTTAGCTGCATTCTCAAACTTACCGATCTTAGCAGCAGCTGCAGGATTAGAAGCCACGAACTGCTCCATAACCTTATCGTCAGCTGGACCATTGTAGCCTAGCTTAGCTAAGATAGTATGCTTCTGTTGTGGATTAAACATTTAGTAACTCCATGTCCTTGTTATCTTCTATTAGGAGGAGATAGGTGTTAAGTGTAACCTATAGGTATACTTATATACCCTGGGGAAACATTAAGTTTATTATACACTAACTCCCCACACCTGTCAAGTCTTTTCTTAGTTTTATCTCTTATCAGGAGAACGCTGCACCAGCCTTTTTACCGTAGTAGGTTACACCACCATCTACTGTAAGTAGGGTAAACATATCCTTAGCAGATGAAGCCGGTGTAGTTGGTGTTGTACCACCCTCCCATTTAACGGAAGCAGGCCACGTGATTGCACTACCATCGCCTGTAAAGACTAACGTAAAGTGCACGGCCTTGCCGGAGGCAGGTGGATTAGAGAAGGTTATCGTAGTTGCACCTGATATAGTTTTAGTAAAGTAAGCACCAGCAGATAGGTCAACATCGTTAGCTGCCATAGCTACTGCAGTACCTGAGTACCTAGTAGACTGGATACCATTCTTTACCTTAAACACTTTATTGTTTGCCATAGTTCACTTTCCCTATGTTAATCTATTAGGAGATGTTATCTGCAAGGAGCAACCCAAGATACGTAGTGCCACCATCACCTGTTACGAAGCTCAGTACATCTGTCTGACCTGCAGCTGGTACGGTAGGAGCGGTACCCCCTGCCCATTGGACAGTCCCAGGCCAAGTTATTGTAAAAGTACTTGCTCCAGTTATCTCCATAATAAAGGTTTGGACACTACCAGGGTTACTGAATGTATATGTGGTGTTAGCTGCCAGTGTATCAACAAAATAGTTACCAGTGCTTAGGTCCACGTCTGAAGCTGTAATAACGCCTACAGTCCCCTTTACGTCCTTGCTAACTTCCACAGCGTTCTTCACTACAAAGTCTTTAGTATTAGCCATTACGAAGCTCCATCTATTGTGTGGACACCTCTGTACGTTGTCCCACCGTCGTCTGTGATTATGGTCACTACATGGGTACCTAGGTCTAGGTCAGGAGCTACCCCTGCGTTCCAGTCTATACTAGAAGCCCATGTAGCCGGGCTAGAGGTAAGTGAGTACTGGTATAGGTCATCGGTAGCAGCACCCAGTGTGTAGAACTTACCACCAGAGTTCGATATACCGACGGACACTGGGGAAGTCGACTCTGAGTTCAGTATGCTAGTGGGGTCTCCTATGGTAGTGAAGTCGTATGCCGTTGATAGCGGATACTCAACCACAAGATCTGACGAATTGTCCACAGTGTAGACCTTAGTCCCATCATCGTTATACCTAATACATTGGTGTGTAGCACCTAAAGAGAAGGTGTGTGACGCGGTATCATAGGAGGCCGTTGATACGTCCCACGCTGTTGACAAGGTATGATACAGAAGACTACTACTATTGATTATACCCATTGTCAAACCAGTCGGGTCAAAGATAACACTCACACATGCAGCAAAACCTGATGCAAAGAATGACTTACTAGCGTACGAGGCTGTTGATAGATCCCAGGCCGTGGATAAGGTGTATTGGTAGACGGTATCATTAGCATTACCCATGATATACATCTTAGTACCGCTATCACCTATAAATATACCCTGTGGATCGGTATCCTCTGAGGCTACAGAGAAGGATACTGTATCATATGAGGCAGTCGATAAATCCCAAGCTGTACTCATTGAGTATTGGTATACGGTGTCGTTAGTAGTCCCGACCATGTAGAACTTAGTCCCGTCAGGTTTAAAGAATATATCACGCGGGGTGGTGTCTTGTCCGTTCAGGGCCAGGAGTTGTGAGTCATAGGTAGCTCCACTGAGACTCTGAGGAGGTACATCAATCACTAGAGTTGAAGAACTAGTTAAACCACTGGAAGCTGAGTTGGTTAAAGAGAACTCTAGGGCCCTGTCTAAGGATATGTTGTATGCATTCCCTGTTGACATGTCGATCTGATAGGAAGATCCGATAATATCAAACTGCAGTATTAGAGCACCCCCACCTATATACAGTTTACTATCCGAGTCACCTACAAAGATAGCAGAAGAGAAACCACCGCTACCGGATTCAGGTGTGTAGGCCGCATCATGACTGGCTGAGGTTACATCCCAGGCAGTTGATAACGTGTACTTATCGATTGACGGACCAGCAGCGTCACCAGCTACGAACATGGTGACACCGTCTGACGAGAAGGCTACATCCTCCACGTTAAGCTGTTGACCTGATATTGAGAAAAGAGAGGTAGCACTAGCACTTGACACATCCCAGGCAGTTGACAGGTCGTATAGATTAATATCATCACCATTTCTACCAGCAATGTACATCTTAGTCCCATCTGGTTTAAACGTCATAGCATAAGGTACTGTCTCTTCGGTATTCACGGAGAAGGATACTGTATCGTAGGTGGCTGTTGAGATATCCCAGGCAGTCGACAACGAGTACTGGTACACTGTATCACTCGAACGACCGAGGACATACAACTTAGTACCATCTGACTTAAGGTAAATGCCGACTGGAATGGTGTCCTCTGTTACTGTGTACTCCTTGGTGTCGTAGGTGGCCGTGGAGATATCCCAGGCTGTACTCAGTGTGTACTGACGTATTGTGTCATTGGCCTGACGCAACCCGAACAGCCTAGTTCCAGTAGAGTCTATAAAGATACCCTGGCTATAGTCTATATCTATAAGTGTCGTTTGCTGTGGAGCTACTGTAGTAGAACCTACACCGAGGTCAGATACAGTACCAACGTTCTCGTAGTACGTAGCTGCCTCAACTCCGTTCTTTACTTTAAAGTCTTTAGTGTTAGCCATGATTACGTTTCACCTTCCACGTTATCCTGTAGATTAAGCCTCAAACAGTACAGCCTGAGTTATATAGTTAGTGTTGTTAGTCGAAGCAGCAGTAGCCAGGAGGCGTATGTTACCACCACTTATATCAACATCGTAGGTAGCCATTGCTGTAGCTGTATCGACAGTACCGTACTCAGTAGCAACAGCGGTAACCCCATCGTGTGTGACAATCAACTTGGAGATAGTACGTTCAGTAGCTACAGTATCGGTAGCTATCACAGTAAGCTCCATCCCTAGGTAACTGGCTATAGCATAAGAAGCCACAGCAGTTTGACTGACTGATGTCGTTGTTGCAGTCTGCGTATCCAGGCCGCCACCAATGGCTCCCCAAGCACCAGCAGCATACCCTTCAAAGATACCATCATCTGAGTTGTAACGGAACATACCGTTTACAGGTGTTGGTCTCTGAGCAGTAGTACCGGTAGGAATCTGCATACCGTCTGTAGACGAACCAGTCGATATGAAGTTAGTACCATTACCTACGATAGCATGTGTAACGGTAGGGGTGAGGCCAGCTACATCAGCCAACTGGGCATCGTAGGCTTGTACGTCAGTACCGATAGCTACACCCAAGTTAGTGCGGGATGTACTAGCGTTAGCTAAGTTACTTAGATTCTTAGAACCGACATAGGTCGAGATGTCACTAGCTAGAGCCTGCTTTGTCTCTGTAGCTGAGTCATCTATAAGAAGGAAGCCATCGGCATCGACCATAGTCACTGACGCGGAGGCAGCTGCACTTGCATCCAACTTATTCAACTCAGCTGCACTAGAGGTAAGACCAACAATGTTATTAGCTGTGCCAGCAACAGTATCCACGTACGACTTGATCGACTGCTGGGTAGCCAAGGCAGTAGCACTGTCTGAGGCCATATTGTCTTCATCAAGAATAGCTGTTACTGTAACGGTACCATCTGATAGGTTATCAAAGTCCAGGTTAGCCTGTAGGGTGCCTTTAGTTATTGTAAGGTTACCTGTGCTTGCACCAGTGAATGAACCTGTACCTACGATGAACTTGTCTACACTTTCATCAAAACCAATAAAGGCGTTATCTGATGAACCACGTTCAATAACAATACCTGAGTCGTTGGTAGGAGCACCAGAGACGCCATTACCTAGTTCGATCAGAGTATCTGTTACAACGGTGTTGGTGGTGTTCAAGGTAGCGAGAGTACCGTTGACCGTTAGGTTCCCACCTACAGTTGTATTCCCTGTTACAGTCAAGTCATCACTCAAGGTAGTTGCACCGGTAACTCCGAGTGTACTACCCAGTGTTGTTGCACCAGTTACACCTAGGGTAGTTCCTACTGTTGCTGCACCACTCATTGTTGCAGTGCCAGCTATAGTTGCCGTAGAGTCAAAGACAGCTGCACCGGTGACGTCCAGTGTCCCCAGGAGATCTGCATTTGCACCAGTAAAGTTGATAGCTGTTGTCGTGCCACTCTTAAGTGTCATCTCACCAGCGTTGTTTGACAGAACACCAAAGGTTGTACCAGCGTCCTTAAAGAAGATATCAGCATTGTCAGCATCGAAGATAACATCACCGGTAACATCAAAGGTAAGGTTACCTGAGCTTACAGTGTAGGTGTTATCAGCAATAACTGTATACCCATTGGCTCCAGACGCTAGCGATGCAGCGACTAGGTCACCTGAGAAGAAGGCATCTTTAAACTCCAGAGAGGCTGTACCAAGATCCACATCGTTGGTTGTGACGGGGTATATAACACCATCTTCAATACGGATCTGCTCTACTGCTGCAGCGGAGACCTCAACGTATGCACTGATACGGTTATTCGCAGTATCGACTACAAACTTATTAAGGCCATCTACATCAGCTATAAGTGGGACGTAAGACCCCTCGTCTGCAGTACCGTCATGGCGGTGACCCGTGGACCCTGTTGTATCAAAGTCGAATGCATCACGCAGCTTATTGAACTCAGTGTTCAGCGGAGCTGCTTTTACGACAGCGGTAGGTACAATATCCGCCGCTGATTGTCTAGTATAACCTGACATGTATTCTTTCTCCTGTTATCGTCTGTCTGCCAAACCATACTCAATAGCAAGGGCTTGGATTGTATGGCTGGGTTGTAGTTCTGTTGTAACGTACCGGACAGACATCGAGTCCCCTGATCCAGTGATAGGTAGTCGTTTGACTGGGGATGGGTTACCGTCATAGATTTCAGTTGTATCGTAAACTGCTACTCCAAAGAAGGACGCAGTCCCCTCACTGTCGAAGGAGTAGTTAGAAGCTACCTCTACATCGGTATCCCCATAGTCGAACTCAACACTAGCCCCAATAGACACAGAGCCTTCAGCCAGCATATACGTTGTTACCGAGTAGAATATCTTACGAACTAGGGGGTCTTCCATAAACACGTAAGGAGTCTGATACAAGCTAAAGATTGGGGAACCATCGAAGTCATTACCCGTCTCCTGACGGAAGACCTTACCCGTAGAGTCACCGTGAATAACAAACTCTTCATCACCTATATACCCAGAAGACCCACAGTACACATCTATGCCAACCAACTGGCTGTACTCGAATGGGTTACTATCTCTAGACAGACCAGAGAGACGCAAAGCCCCGATGATACCAAGTGCCTCCTTATCAGGAAAGAACAGGCGAAACTGGGACTTACGGCGGATCGGCAAGATCGTAACGTCCGTCATGTCCTCATTGTCTGCAAATGTATTGAAGAGAGTTTGAATAGGTTTAGATATTGTAGCTATCTCAACATCACCGATACGGGAAGTAGCCGAAATAGGACGAATACCATCAGGTGAGAGGAACAGCAGATCACCATTGAACTCAATAACACTATCAGGGGCTAGGCATCCTAAGTTAGTTGTAACCTCTTCTAGTCTGAAGTCAGCAGCACTAGTACCTACAATACGCTTAATCTGGTTGGCACCGAAGATGTAGAGCTGGCTACGGAATGACTTAATCTGTATAACCTTAAAACCTACGTTGATAACACCTGCTCCAGTTGCTGGATCGTAGTCAGTCTCGTCGTTAGGTGAGCTGAAGTATACGTTGTGTGGCTCTGATGGGTCAGCAGCCAGGAACATATGGCTAGAGAAGTTCTCAGATACCGAAGGAGCCGAAGGAGCTGTTGAATGCGTTATCTGAGTATAGGTAGTACCATCCCAAACAGCTGCAGGATTGATACCGTCCGTTAGTACCAACTTAGCTGTGCCCCAGTTAAATGTATTGAAACGTACACGGATTACACCAACCATTGTAGGCGAACCAGCCGTCGAGGGTGTTGTCCAACTAGAGCCATTCCAATAATGAAAGTAGTTGTTACCTGTCGTTGGTTTACGACAAGCAAAGATACCACTGTTAATGTTAGCTTCGACGAAGACACCGAGAACGGGTGCAGCGGTTTCACCGGGTACGGTTCCGTAGGTATTAGTGAACCCATCGATACGACGATACCCACCCTTCAGGGCAGGTTCGTAGTTAATCATACGTAGTGCAGAGCCTGGTGACTCAGCCCCTTGTGTAAGCGGGTCTAGGTTTGACCGCAGCCCACCTACGCAAGGTAATGGGTATGTTCTTATATTATCAGGCATCTACTAGAAACCTTTATGGTTTGATATAATCATTGTAGAGCTAAGGTAGTCAGGTTCGTCAAGGAGTAGTCGACGCATATCGTTGATACCCTTATCGAACTTAGCTCTATGAATCTCACCCTGTTGGTCATTGCTACGGAAACGCATCATGTACATCATAGCTCCGTCAATGATAACATAACGGAAACGATCAGGGATAACTGTAGTGTCTGTGTAAAGGGATAGATCAGACGGGAAGGAGAAGTACTTGTACTCTACCTCATACGCAGCGTCTGGGATAGGGGTTACACCAAACGATGTACCTTGGGTTTTATAAACCTTCAATGGGGCTGCATAGCCACCTGAACCACTGGTATCCTCTTGGGGACGGTGATAGCGAAGGTAATCATGGTAAGTTATGGCAGCCATTCTATGTGGCTCATTCTCAGCAGATGAGAGGCGCTTAAGATAGAAAGACTCCCAATCAACACTATTCATGTCAGACTGGAAGTTGTATGTACCTGTACCTGAGACCAGTGTCTCTGTGTAAGTTGTTAGAGTGAAGGGCCACTCTTGGTTGTGTTGTAGTATCTCACGTATGGAGTTGTTCACAGCGTCCTTAGCCAACGCATGTACACCTTTTACAGAACTAAATCCGCTACCGGCTGTGTCCAGCGCTACCTCGTTCATACGACGAAGGAGCTCGTTAACAAGTTGTACATATGTTACTGCCATCTATTCTCTCCAAACGAATTGGACCACCCCCGTAGGGATGATCCTTTTAGTTAACACTATTATGCGAGTGTGTCGCGGTCAACGTCAGCAGCAGGCTTAGTTGCTTCGTTTACGTCTACGACGATAGCCCATACACGAGCAGAAGAACCAGCAGTTGTGCCAGAGATAACTGTTACAGCGTCGATAGTGTCAGCAGCAGTTACGCCGAGAGTCTGAGTACCGAACGTGATGTCACCGGCAGAACCAGCGTCAACGCTAGTAGCAGCCATGAAGGTTGTTGTGTCGTCAGCAACAGCTACAGTGAATGTAGTGATGTCTTCAACAGCGTCAACCAAAGTAACACCAGCAGCAAGTACGAGAGTACCAGCTGGAACAGACGGGCCAGCAACCGTACCGGAAGCTGTACCCAAGTTAACAGTCTTTTCGACCATATAGGCCTTGGACTTGAGGGATGATGATAAAGCCATGTTAAGAATCCTTTCAAAGATTAGGCTATGAGAAGGTAGAGGCCCCAGGGTAGGGGCCCCTTGTTATCCTTAGGCCAAGTTGTACTTAGCAGTTACAAGGGCTTCTGGGCGCAAGATCTTACGACCATACAGATGCATACCACGAACGATGTCAGCGAAGCTGTCAGGGTCACGGTAAGTTTCAGTCTTGTTGATTTGCTCAGCAGATGCTACAGCAGAATCATGACCACCAACGATAACACCGTAGTCAGTGTTTTGGTTAGTAGTACCAGTAGTAGCAGCGCCACCACCGACTGAAGGCAGGTTGTTGGATACATAAACGCGGAAACCATTCCACTTGTTCATGACCAGACCGTTGCGCAAGCTACCCGAGTCACCGAAGTCAGCATTCAAGAAACGGCTGTCTTCGTCCATCAGGACTTCAAGCATAACTGGGTCGATAACGATCCAGCGGCCATCTTTGTCAACGTTCTGTTGGTCCAGCAAACGGCCCATGCGGTTAATCAACATAACAGGCGAAGCGTAAGCTGTTGGCAGAGCAGTAGCACCAGGCAAACGAGCAGCAACTGGGATAGAGTGATCACCAGCAGAAGCAGTTGTGATGTTACCGAAAGAACCTTTGATGAGCTTCATAGAAGTCAGCAATTCGTCTGTACCAGCGGTAGAAACAGCAACAGTGCCGTTTACTTGGTCATTGACAGTGTCACCAGCAGAGTGCAGAGCAGACTGTTTATAACCTGACAAGTAACCCAGAACTTCTTGGTCAAGCTGGTCAGCCAAGCGGTAAGCCGCACGGTTGGTTGCAAGGTCCATGAAGTTAACGTGGCTGTGAGCTTCTTCGATATCGTCAATCTTGAAAGCAAAGTAGTTAGCTTTGTCAACAACGAGAGAGAAGTCTTCGTCATCAAGATCTTGAGCAGCGATCTGTGTACCACGAGCGTAGCTGGATACAGAGATTTCAGGCTCTTTGATGATTTTAACTGTGTCACCTTGTGCAGCGATCTCACCGAAATAGTCAGAGTTAGTGATGTCATTACAGATAGCCTTCTTGCGGAATGCAAGCTGGACTTTCTTGGAATAGATAACACTTGAGAAGTTACCGTTAGGTAGGTTGCCGTGACCGGCAGCAGATGTAAAAGCCATTGTATATATCCTTTTAGATGTTTGGCTTGATAAGTAAGGACGTATTCGTGTCCCAGTTAAGAGAACCTAAACAATCGGGATAAGAGGCTGATCGGTTTCTAGGGTGCTAAGTAGGTAGCTTGCCAGCTAGTCTACGTAGGGCCTGTACTTAATCAGGTAAGTCTTAGGGATTATTAGTGTTCAGTAGTCTACCCCGAAGGGCTACTGTAGTGTTCAACAGGTATCCAGTGGCTGGGGCTGTTAAACATCTACAGTTATACCATACTCATACCCTTGTGTCAAGGGGTTAAATGAGTAAGATGATATTATCTAGAACGGCCAGCCATGTCGTAGACAAACTTACCGTTACGTTGTGCATCCATGATCTTGTCGTAGTTGTCATCAAACTCTTTGTCTGACATCTTAGCTACATCGGATTCCCGAATAACACCAGCACTTCCGTCATCATCGACCTTAGTGCGAGTTCCTCGACCTACGTCTTTAGCTGCATCTTTAGCTTTAGCCTTTTTAGCAGTAGGTGTTAGTCCATTGTCTGACTTATATAGGTCAATGACACGTACTACCGATGCTGGATCATCTGCATTCTCGTAGAGTGCGTCTTGTACCCACTTAGGTTGTTCACCAACCCAGTCATGGAAACTGTCAGAGTTACGAAGGTCATCAAAGTCTGAGTGCTTCTTACGGATGCTATCTTCAGCTTTAGAGCGTTCTACTTCGAATCGTGCTTCGTCAATCTCACGTAGGCGTTCATCAGCCTTAGCAAACTTCTCAGAAGCCTTACGCTCAGCGATAGCCTCGAGGATAGCAGCAGCGTCTGGGTTCCTAGTTGCCCACTGTTTGATCTCGTCTTCTGACTTAGGTGGAGTGAAGGAGGTAGATCCGTCGAGCTTAGACTCTAGTGACTCAATACGGTCCTTCCACTCCTTCTCCTTTTCAGACATATGGCGTCGGAGATCACCGTAGCGTTTCTTGAAGGACTTCTCTTCGCGGCTAAGATCCTCATCAGACTCTTCAGGAGCGTCCTTTACAGCGTCTGTAGTGTCATCCTGGGCCTCAGGTACCTCTTGCACCTCTTCGTCCTCCTCAGGGGCCTCTCCGTGGCTCTGAGCGGCCATCAGCTCTTCTAGTTCCTTCTCATCCTTTTCGATACGGGCTTGTTTAGCCATATAGTTACTACCTCGTGCCATCATCGACTCTTTAGTAGTTACTTCTTTTACCATTTCCTTAGCCATTGTATATTCCTTTTATGTTGGGGTCAGCCTCAGCTGAGTGGCCTTAGTTGTTTGGGTAGGAGTAGTAGGTAGGGCCTACCTGCGGCCCAGACCTTTCTTCTTGTTAGTTGGCTTCTTCGCAGCCTTAGGGGCCTTAGCAGCCTTAGGGGCCTTAGCAGCTGGACGTCTCACAAGTCCACCTCCAGCCATACCCCACTGACCACCAGCACCTCCTGAGGCACCAGCTGCCGAAGCGGCTGCATCTGTAGCTATCTGCTCTTCCGTATCCTGCACGGACTGACCAATAGATGCAATAGACTGACCTGTATCGGCAGCTTGTTGAGCAATAGCCGCTGCGCTTTGTATACTAGCTAGTTCTTGTGAGCTACCTGCATTGGATGCCATTGCATTAAGACTATCTGCTGCACTCTGAGCGTTAGGGGAGGATGTCTGAGTGTATGTCGATGACGGTATAGCAGCTTTAGGTTTAGGTGTAACAGCTTTAGGCTTAGGTGTAGTAGTCCCTTCACTAATCTTAGTTGAGAACATATCAGCGTATCGTTTACCAGAACCAAGGATACCTTCAAGGGCCTTGATGCCAAACCCAGAGTCCTTGATCTTAGTATCTACTAGGGACACTAGACTTGCTGACAGTTTGGGGTTAGTTGCTTCTATAGCAGCTGCGTAACCTCTGATACGACCAATGTCGGACAGAGTGTCAGCTCCACCGGCTACCTTGCCGAATAGACCTGGTATATCGCCACCCTTTGCGTCATCAAGCAAAGCTGTAGCCATAGCTAGTGGGTCTTTCGAGGCATGGAACTTATCGAACCAATCCTCATCACGCTTAGCGGCGTCAGCCTGTGCCCGTGCAGCAGTGTCACCGAAAGGATCTTTGTCACTGTTGTCACGAGGGGCCTGTGCTGTTTCAGCAGCTTTCTTAGTATAGCCCTCTGGGATCGGAATCAAGGGGTTACCTGCAGCGTCTACAGGTATCATCATGATCTGACCATCCGGGCCAAAGTACTGAACATAGGAGGAGGGTACTGCTGTCTGTGCCTGTTGCTGTCCAGCTGCTTTCTGTTGATTTGCAGCTACGAAGGAACCGGGTGTAGAGTACTGACCCCAGTCTGTCTGAGGCTGCATACCAGCCCCCAGGAAGTACTGTTGAGCATCACCCGTCTCGATACCACCTTCAGCGTAACCCTTAACGTAGCCACCTTTTGCCATGTTAAGAACACCCGTCAGCTCATCCATCTCTTCAGGAGACAGGTCTTCCTCTGCGGTAGGGATAGGCTCCCCACCTACTCGACCATTCTCTTCCATCTCAGCAAGGGCTTCTTTGGCTTTCTTACGGAGCTTCTCGAAGTAACCTACACCAAAGTAGCGTACAACATCAGCAGGTACAACGTACTCACCTTCAGATAGCTTAGCGTCCACGTCATCACGGACCTCTTCAGCATTAGAACCTACAGGGATATCGTTACCTGACACAGGGTCCATACCCATGCCGTCTGTGGCTAGGCCACCCTCTTCCATCATCTTTTTCATTTGCTGTACTTCACCTCCTGCAGCATATCCATTTTTAAGTCTAGTGGCAGAGCGAGCCTTAGCGTACTCCACTGCTTTATCTACGTTTTCAAACGAAGGGAACTCTTCACCTGTTATAGGGTCAATAGGGCCCTTTTCCTTAATGTACTTAACGACCTCATCCTCTGACAGTTGGGTACCGTCTTCTTTAATTGTTGGAAACGTATACCACTTTCCATTAACAGGTACAGTTGTAGTACGCTCTGAGTACTTTTCGCCTGTCTTTTTATCAGTAAATACCTTACGGCCACTTACTGAAACTAGAGCACCCTCGTTATCCATCAGAAAGTCTCCGTCTTTTCACCATTGATTTTATCACGAAGCTGCTTAAGGCTACGTAATGCTTTGATTTCACCCTGTAGTCGGTGTAGTTCCGAGGGTTCCACCCTCTGTTCTAATTGTCTGTGACAGAACTCAATACGTACATCAAGTTCTGCGCAGAATGCGTCCCACAGAGGTTTTTGGTTTACTAAGTTCTTGATTTGCATTAAATAATACCTCTCTTGTACCCTTGTATAGCCGCCACAAAGTTGTCAATACCAACACCGTCATCACCGTCTAGACCGTCACGTCCTGGAAGCCCCCTGGGGCCTCTCTCGCCGTCCTTACCGTCTTTTCCAAGCTCACCCTTAGGGACAACCTCTCCTGGCTCCCCAGGAGGCCCCTGTGGCCCCTCAGGGCCATCCTTACCGGGGAACCCACGTAGTTCCTCCTTACGTAAGCGTTCCACCTCCTTAATGGCAGCGACACGCTCTCTTTCCTTCTCTTCCTTGGCAGCTTCCTCAGCCTCTTTTAGCTGTTGTGCCACCTCTTGTTCGGTCTCCTTATGGAGTTCCTCGAAGAGTTCCTCGTGGAAGTCATCATCGAAGTCCATTAGACCTCACCTTCACCTGTATTTGCAGAGAAGCCAGGCTCACCTGGGGTAGGTGCGCCGCCTGTGCCCATCATTCCACCACCTGAGCCGGGACCATTACCTATATCCATGCCACCTTGGGGCTCACCGGGGGCAGCTTCGGTTGGTGCTTGCATAGACTTGAGCACTTCAGCCATAAGGGCTGCCTCAGACATGTTATTGCCTACTTTATCAGGGTCAAGATCCATAGACTGTGCAATTTCACGGATAATGTAGTCCATTTTAGCGAACGGAGCTAAGACTGGGTTCTGTACGACCTGCAGGAACTGTATGAGACGCTGAGAACGGACCTCATTAGCCATAAGAGAGGCTGTCCCTTGTGCCTTAACCTCTAAATCACCACGAATCTCTGGGTCAAAGTCAAATTGCATGTTGAAGTTGAAGAATGCTTTGCCTAAAGGTGCTAGTAAGTAGTCATCTACGTTCTTAATGACAGTACGAGTAGACCCGTTAGCAGCTGACATCAGCATAGAGATACCAGATGCAGTCCGACCAACACCGGATACACCAGTTTGACCATGTGCGAAGCTAGGCATACCTGTTGATTCATCAGCAAGTTGACGAGCCTTGTCAAACATCTGCATGTTTTCGTTAGATACGTTAGGGAACTTGGTACCAAAGATACTCTGCCCAGGTGCTCCACCTTCACGGCGGAAGACTTTACCAGGATACACTGTCATATCTTGACCTGGGACTAGGTTAGTCTCATCAACTTCGATAAGGAGATTACCTGATAGGGCTGCATTGTCTACACTCATACGCATGAAGCCGTTCATGAGGGTCTGAGTGTCGTCCATATTCTCAGCTAGACCTACTCCGAAAAAGGAGTAAGGGTTGGCTTCGAAAGGAACGGCGTAGTATGGAAGGCAGGTAGGAGTAAATGGGTTCATTACAAGACGAAGTACACGTCCGTTACATATCCAGATGTTAGCTGAGACCTGGTCTTCATCCTTGAGCTCAGATGGGATGTCCACATCGTACTGCTCCAGCATGTCAACGTCTACATAACCCCAGAACTCAAGAACTTCGAAGCGTTCAGCACGAGTCTCTTGAGCGTCATCTTGCATGATCTGCTCCCACCACTCACGCTGGTAGTTCTCACCCATAGTTATGGCTGTGTCGATAGCGTTGTCACGGAAGAATGGACGGCGTTTAAGGGCTCGGAGCTGTGTACGGGACATCTTATGGCGCTCGATAACATACTCTGCATCGTCCATAGACGTAGCATCTGGATCAGGGTAGAAGTCCCAAACGGATACGGCAGAGCACTTAGGGATAGTCTTAACAGATGGGGTGTAGTTGCCCTCTTCATCCCAGTTAGGGTACTCTTTATCTACTGCGAACGGGCCCTTCATAACACCTGTACCGAACAGTGCCATCTCAAAGGCAGCTGTACGTAGTTGCTTAGAAGCACTGGACTCTTCGAGTTGATCCCAGATCTTCTTCTCCATCTTCTTAGCAGCCTCGAAAGCAGGGAAGAAGTTGACGGACTCAGGTAGGTTACCCACACCGTCCTGTACCTTATCCTGCGCTATCTCTAGCTTCTCCTGCCACTGTTGGTTAAGCTCTTGGAATACAAGTTTAGTAGGAGAAGGCTTAGGCATCTCAATAGGAGCAGCGGGAGGTGGCGGTGTAGGGGCTCCGTCAGGACCAGGAGGGCCAGGAGGAGCAGCAGCAGGGGTTGTGTCTTTATTAAAGTGTACAGCTTCTCGTATACCCTCTGGGAGAGTAGTAGGGTCTATCGTAATTGGGAACCTGTTGCTACCGAACAGAACGTCAACGATCTGACCATAGGCAGCTAGTACCTTAGTCTTGGTGACCTTAACGAAGATACGAGACTTCTCTGTGCTAGTAAACTGAACATCAGGGCCGTAGATACCACGGTAGTTGCGATAGGCACGAACCCAACGCTGCTCGTCAGTGTAACGATCATCTTCAGCTTTCTTGTAACGCTCATTGACAAACGTAACAATACCACCGACATCAGAGTCAGTATCAGCGCCTTCTGACGTATCTTTGATAAAGGACGACACAGAGTCTTCCATGTTGATATCTTCTACGCCAGTTTCGAGTTCGTTCTCGGCCATAATAGTTCCTTAGTATCCAAAAGTTTCATCAGCAGCTTGAAAGCCTGAGCGTTGGTTGTTTGGGTCGTAGTCCCACAGAGAGCTGCGAGGACGTGTCATAAGTCCGTATCTTAGGGCATCGTACCCGTGATCGATAGGGCTCTTAGTATCTACGTCTTCCAAGTTGTTCTTATCGAGGGGTAACGCTGGAAGCTCTGTTATAATGTTACGACAAGTATTGAAGAACACTAGTCGGGGTTCCTCGGTAAACTCGTCTATCTGCAGTCTACGGTGTACTTCATTCTTACCAGCAATACGAGAACCCTTGGATCGATCAGAGGGACGCCAGCGGCAACCCTTATGTATCATCTGCTCCGCAAGAGAGGGGCCTGTGTCACCACGGTTGTGCCAGAGGGAGCTATCGAGTACTCCATAACGAATACGTTCACCAGATTCTATCTCTTTAATCATATCCGCTAAGTCAGATGCAGTAGTCTTACTAACATACAACTCCCTGTAGATAACGATCTGCTCAGAAGGGGATACTGCAAACCAGAGTACTGCAGTCATGGAGCCGTAACCATAGTCACACGCACGGAACTTAGACCAACCACTTGGTATATCGTAGGGTTCAACCACATGTACGTTTGGGTTAAACTCTGAGAAGGCTGCACCTTCCGATATACTCCAGTCACCCTCTAGTAGCTGCCTACGTTGATGCTCAGGCATTGAGAGCAAGTTGGCCTCGTACATACCATCTTCAGCAAGGTACGGGTTATTGAACAAGTTAGCTGGGATGAACCTACGTTTAAACAGAGGCTCCCCTTCGCGAGAGTGACCCTTAGGCCAAGCAATAACATCACCATGTTCGTCAGTAGCGTGGAAGGAGGTGTTAGCAGGGGCTGGGTCAATGAAGGTCTTCTTAACCCAGAAGTGACCTGGGCCACCGGGGTTGGTAGTTGCCCTCATGTAGAGGGGTAGGTTAGATGCGCTTGTAGCCCGTAGACGGGAACGCATGTAGTTCCAAGCAAACGGGCTAGGCCATTGTGTCAGCTCGTCCAAGCCGATCCAGTTAAACGCCTGACCCTGGTAACGCATAACGTCATCGTCACGGTCAAGGTACGACATCCAGAGGGTAGCACCACTAGGGGCCACCCAAGTCTTATCTCTTTCCATGAACTTAATACCTGGGATAGCTTTAGGGTAAAGCTGCTTAGATACTGAGATCAGTTCACGGAGTTCCTCTGTACTACGGCGAACTAGGAGTCCACGGGACTGAGGGTTATTAAAGTAACGTACGGGATCAGCTACCATCGCGTAGGACTTACCACCACCAGCTGCACCACCGTAGAGAACCTCCTGCTCACTGGCAGCTAGGAAGTCAGTCTGTGGGCCAGGGTTAGGTGCAAAGATGATATCCTGCGCCTTCTGTACGTCAATAGGTTCTGGCTTAGCACGGGCGAAGGTAGGAGTTGGCTCAGGGGTTGGAGTCGAGCTTTCTTGTTTTACTTCCACCGATTCTGTCTTCTTCGAGCTTACGGGCTTTTTCCGACGCTTCTTTGTAGCGCCGTTCATAGTCTCGATAGGTGCTGGACGTCTTCCGTCTCTTTTGTTCGATGCTGACACGTTTGTTTAATCCTACATGTGAGATGTACCGACCTGACTGCTCTGTGAGCCAACGAGCTACTAACCTAAGGCTATACTCTGCCAAATACCTCTTAGCTTGCTCTAACATCTCCAGCTGTTCAGGGATGGGCTGGAGTATGTCCTTGTCCTCAGGGTCTTGCTCGTAGCCAAACGGTATATGTCTTCCAACACGTACTATCGGATACCACTCTCCGTCTAGACCTCTCTTTGGAATCTTCCAAGCCTGGTCCACAGGGATTGCATTAAATGAGGGAGCGTCTTTCCTAGCCATCTTATACCACACACAAATTAGTTTGTCAAGTTGTTATTTAGCTTTTCTTAGCTGAGTACCTGGGTTTGAAGCACCACAGGGAACATAACCACCTTTATTCATTCTATACTTAGCTGTCTTTGCAGCTATCTTTTTAGGTTGTTTAACAAACTGCTTACCAGCCGCCTTGCCTTTACGCTTAGCAGCTGATGTTGCTGCGTACTCTTTGTCTGTTAAGGCTTCTCTAGCTGCTTTAGGTAAATACCTTTCACCAGTGGCCTTACCTCCTTGAGTAGATGGCTTACCTGACTTAGTACCCCATTCCTCTTTAGTCCATTTATTAAGTGATTTCTGACTAGGTTTCATTTCTTAGCAACCTTCTTAGCAGCAGCCGATAGTTCTTTAAAGTGGAATAGATTCTTACTTGATGCTGTATGTTTAGCACCTGACATTAACTTACCGTTAGCCTTGTGGGTTGCACCCTTATGTTCTTTACCATTCTTAAAATAGTGTTTCATTCCTGCAGCCATTACTTGTAACCCCCACCTTTTGCTTTATACTCTTTAGCTAGTATTTGAGCTTTACGGGCAGACCACTGACCTGCTTTACCACCCTTAGTACCAGCCTTAATCTTATTAAAGAGGTTCTTACGCATGGTAGGTTTGGTGTAGTTACCCGCTTCGTTTACTTTGCTTTTAGGTTTCTTTGCAGCTACCATTTAGATCACCACTTAACCTTATCAGCCCAATAGGCTGCTGAGAGTTTACCTCTCTTAATGTTCTTACCATGACGAGCCTTAAAGGATGCTCGTTTCTTTTTCATCGCATCTGATTCACCAGCTTTAGGTTTACCAGCTGTCTTAGCCCCTTGCTCCCCGAAGCGGATCATCTTGATCGTATCACCTTCTTTAGCAAGGACTACGTGAGACTTGGAGGGATGTTTTGGGGTCCGTTTAGGTTTGTTATAACCTTCGAACTTCTCACCTCTATATTCAACAGCCATATCAGTCTTCCTTTTTAGCTGGTAGTATAAAGACGGGTTCTGCGGATGAGACCTCTACCTTCTCCGTCTTAACGAAGCCAGCCCGGTCCATGATATCTTTAGCAGCTGCCATACGTTCCTTAGCACCTAACATGTCCTTATCACCTAAGACCTTGAACATGGCGTACGCTGCCTTAGTAGAGCTCTGTGCAATGAACTTACGTGTAAGCTCCGCAATCTCATCCACAAGGGAGGCTGTAACTGTGGAGGTAGCTACGTTGTCAGAGTAACCAGCTAGACGCTTAGCTACCAAGGGGTCACCCTCAGCTTCTTCGAATAGGACAGCTAGGAAGAGTTCCTGCTTCTCTGTTAAGTCACGCTTAGCCATTGGTTAAGTCCTTGCTTGATTATAGAATTGTTTACCTGATACGGAGACGTCAAGTGTCCCTGCCGACTTGTACGCTAGTATCTTATCACCTGCGTGTAAGAATAACTTACTAGAGCCTAGTATGTTGTAAGAGTCCCCACCTGCGATATTGTGAGACCGTAGAAGGTGACTATACGTAGCTGTGTCTGCGTGGTAGACTTGGATATTCACGGTATGCGTAGCTGCCCCATTTGATGCCATGATCAGTGTAATCTGAGCATCGTGTAGAGCCGGGACAGTATACACCACATCAGCTGAGGCGTCTGCAGCAGTAGCTGTAACGACCTTACTCTCGTAGACTGTGGTAAACGCAACATTAGCCATTAGCTAACCCAAGCCTCGTTTATGTCAGGTGTTGATGGGTCATCAGCTTTAAAGTGACCTTCTTCATCACGAGCACGTTTCTTCTTCTTAGTAGCAACCTTCTTAGGCTCTGCCTTAACCACTGGCTTTGCTTCTTCAGCTTGCATAGCCTTACAGATTACCTTAGCCATCTCGTCGTCGCTGTAGTGGAACTCACCGTAGGGGTCCATCTGACCAACGACATCACCACGGGAGTTAGATACCATATCACCTGAGATGAAGTAGTTAGCTGCGTTAAGTTCTTTCTCGTACTTCTTAAAGTCCATGTTACTTCTTCCTCTGTGTGGGCGGATTAGACGCGCCTATGTTCTTAGCGTACTTCTTAGCGTTTGCTTTACGGGAGAAGCTACGGTTGGTTGACTTGGGTTTAGCCTTCAGGTTCTTGGCGGAGTTGTCTTTAGGGTTACGGTTCTTATGATCTACATCTTTACCGTCTCCCTTCTTAACAATACCCTTCTTCTCTAATATACGACGAGCCGCCTTGCGTGAAGCATTGGCGGCCTTGTCGGACTTAGGAGACTCTAGCTGAAGCTTACGCTCCCTCTCATAATCTCTTTCATATTCTTTACCAGAAGCCATATCAGTCCTCGAATAAACAGATGGAGGTTAGGAAAGTACCGTTCCATAACTTGAACTTAGTAGAGATGGAAGCAGGGTCCATACTCCAGCACCCAAAGCACTTACCACAGGGGTTCTTTGTATCAATCCAACAGCCCATTACTTACCACCTTTCCACTTTTCTATCGCCTTCTCACCGCTGCGACCAACAATGTAACCACCTACGCCGAGTGTTAATAAGTTCCAGAGTTGCTCAGGCAGCTCCAGTGTATTCTCTAGTATGGCTGGGTATCCGATAGCTATGATCGGGAACACCAAGTAGTTCATAGCAATAATGCAGATGGCTACCATCATCAAGAGGGGACGCCAAGCTGCTGTAAGCCAGTTACCGGAGTTGGCCTCAGCTAGTACAATCTCACCACGGATCTTCTCCAGGGAGTCTGTGTGCTCTAGTAAGGCTAGTTTAGTCTCACGTTCAATCTCAGAACGCTGATCTGCATCAGGTATGATCTTCTTAAGAACATCACCGAGGATAGGGGCTAGGACAGGGAGAAGAGCTGAGATCATGATTATTAAACCTTTATGGTAGCAAACACTTTATCTACGACTTCATCACCGCAGAGGTGTCTAGTTCTTATTTCAATACTATCGTATACCTTACCACCAGTCTCTATGTGGAGACGAAGAGTATGGTCACCAGCTGTCCTATCGTAACTAGTACCGTAGTCATCTTCCTCTAAGGCAGGTACGTTAGCCCAAGGTAGAGTATAGGTTAGACCTAAGTCAGTACCGAAGACCTCAAGACGTTGGAAGGTACATGCGTTCTTACGGAAGTTAGCTGCAATAGTAATGGAGTCGGAGTCTGTTTCAACTGATACGACTTCTACATTGGTATACGGTCTAGCCTCTAGGAGCTTAGCCCAAGGGAGGAAGATGGCAGTGGAAAGGATAGCCCCAACTACTAATTCTTTATAGTGTACTTTAACCGCCATTGGAGAGCCCTCCACCTATAATCCAGGAGACGGCAGCAGCTATAAAACCACCACCAATAATCCAGAGACCACGGTTAATACCACTACTTAAAGAATCTAAGTTCTTCTCTAGTTGTTTCACTTGTTGTAGCAGTAGAGCGTTGTCTGTCTCTAGTGTACGTAGCCTTTCAGCTATCTGCTCCTCAGACATGCATCTCTCCCTACATTATCTTGATCTAGTCCAGCTAGGCTGTAGTCATACTTATTTACGTGGGTAGGACTTCCACGATAGCTGGTAGTGTGGCCCATCAGGAAACGACTTCCAGTCACCTCCCCATTCCATGTCTACTTTTAACTCTAGAGCAGCCTGTTTCATTGCATCCGCTATCTTATGGTAAAGAGGCCAGTCCCACCGTACTTCTCCGTCAACGTAAGCTCCAAGGTCCACTGCATGGCCTGTGAGGTGTCTGGAGTTGAGAGTAGTAGATGCTCCTCTCTCCACCAACTTCTTCTGTCTATCTAGGGTACGCATACCCTCCAGTACAGTGAAGTCAACTCTTGTAATCTGTATAGCACGTTCTACAACAGCTACGAGGTCTGGATGTAGACCTTCTAGTCTCTGCTTACTACGTGTACCTAAGCGGTAACCCATGTTACTACTCCCAATCTCTAACTCGTCTAGGATCTAAGACATCCCGTGATTCCAAGAAACCCTCTAAGTACATGGCCCTCTCCATCCTGTCTAGGGATACCCAGTGGCCTGTGTCGTTGTAGTACTTCTCTCTAACGTAGAATACATCACTACGAGGGATATGGAGATTGTAGAGTGCTCGCATGTCGTCACCGGCTAGGGCTTCGAAGAAGGCGGTCAATACGTCATCACCTGGGAAGTACTCTCGGTCTGCATCTAAGGGGTGTTTCATTGTGTCGATTCTTATTGTTATTATTGTACGACTATCCCCAGTTATAGCACAAGGGATATTATAAGTCAAGGGTTAAGTTTAGAATGGTGCGACAAATCTTATAAGAAAGATATAAGCTAACGCTTAAGATATGCGACATAAGATAACTCTTACGACAAAAGATAGACTAATACTCCTCCATCTAATTAGATAGACTTGTCTAGGTACTTAAAGTATTACTTAAAGTATATCTAATGTTCTTTCTAAAGAGGAGTAGATGTATTAGCTAATTCATTAAGTAATACTATTCGTAAGTTATAACACATCTAGCCGCGATGTCAATACCTAATGTTATACTTTAAGTATTTAATTGTATCTTTCTTTAAAGGAGTAGTTGTTTTAGCTAAATCACTGTGTAACAACAAGTTGTATTATACAGTAAGTGCTACCCCCTGTCAACCCCTAAAACACCTCCTGAATACATTATGTATACTAAGTAGGCGAAAACATGCCATGTGTAAACCATAGTGGTTAACAGCCTAACCTAAAATACCCCCCTCTGTCATTGTGGGTATATAACGTACGGGGGCACCCCCCATGGCCCATGCACCCCCTCTGTTGCATAAATGTCGCACTACTATGCGAAAATGGATGTCAAGGGGTTGACAACAAGTATTATGCTTACTGTTGCCATTATGTCACACAAATATATTCATAACATTATGAGGATCATTCATATACAATTCTAGGGATGCTGTTTTGCACGGTACGTTTTATATACATCTAAGAACTACTATGAACCGACTACTATGTCAGGTTCC
>Ga0208303_1000149_pt1 | contig 28846 bp, 49 predicted proteins | sample CB_VirMetaG_2_FD_184537 | JGI IMG/M metagenome (GOLD analysis project Ga0208303, IMG submission 184537) | Freshwater to marine saline gradient viral communities from Chesapeake Bay - CB_1504_2 Viral MetaG (SPAdes) (version 4) | ecosystem: Environmental > Aquatic > Marine > Coastal | place: USA... | reverse complement strand
TCGTCATAGTCTCGTAATCGAATAAACCGATTAAACTCTGTCTGTGCTTCACGTAACCACTCACTACGAGTCTTAATACCATCCTTGCGATCTTTCAGGCGTTTACGCTCCCGCTTTGCTGCGCGTCTTTCCCTGGCAACCTTCAACCGTTCTTGTGCTGCAATACCCGCATCAGATTTAAGCCACTCATTAGCGCAGACATAGCTACAAGTCTTTTGCATAGGTGTAGGGCTTACCTGTTTGCAGATTGCGCACTTTTTAGCCATTGGGATCTACCTGGTCAACCATCACCTGCAACGCCTCTCTCTGAAGTCTCCTGTAAGCCTTGTCAGCTTCGTCTATGTCTTGGTATATCTCATCACTCTTTTGTGGGTCGTAACGTGCTGCACGTCCTTCAACTGGCACAATAGGTGTAGACTTGAACATATGCCAACGCCCCGTTTCGTACATCTTGCAGCGCCATGCTCCATCACGCATTACCCAAACACCCTCTAACTCTGGAAAGTAGATGTAATTGGTAACGCCTTGTATTTCAGGGGTAAATCCACTCATGCTATTGCCTCCCAATTTACAGGTTTTTCCATCTTGTTAAATGGATCAAAAACCTTCATTGCACCGGATACTTTCTTCTCAATTCTTGCTCTGCCTCGCACCCTCACTTTTGCAGCTTTCTTCTTCTCGTACTTTTGCTTGGGTCGTGTAGCTTTCTCCATGCTTCCACCAGATCCCTCTAATCTGAGTTTTGCGAGCGATACTGAAAATCCTGTGTGCTCTGCAAATTCACCTGAAGTCCAGACCTTTCCATCATCCATAACGCGCGAATAAATATTCTTATGTTGAATGTCGTATATGTCGTTCAGTAAGTCATATCGACGGATCCTCCACCACGCTTTGCGGTAATCAAAACCTGTTGCCTTCATCACCATACGAACCGTGATATGCACACCCTCCCGTATATAAGTTTTCTCGCCGTTGGGTTTAGGTTTAAAAATATCTTTTAGTAGCTTAAAGTGGTGTATTCGTGCTCTAGCGTAATCATATGAGCAACCTACTTTCTCCATCACTTCATCTACCGTTAGAACCACCCCTTCTCGCAAATACTCCCTTTTCGGGAAAAATTCCCCACCTTGCTTTGGAGCATAAATGTCCTCCAAATAATGTCTGTTTTGTATTCTGCGAAGTGCTGCTGAAGGATCACAACCAACGGCTTTAGCAACCATTTTGGATGTGACCACTTGACCCTCACGTATATACTTTTTGCAACCCCGCCCCACTACGCAACCTCCACCGCATTAAATATCTGATCGTAGGTTTTCTCACTAGGTACTCGACCACCTTGACGTATGCGACCCGTAACCACCCAATCGTGATAAGCCTTGCAAGCAAGCTCATAGTCCTTACAGTTGCTCCAATGCTGGCAACCATCACAAGGTGCGGGAGTCTGTAGGTGTTTTATTAGGTGTAGTCGTCCTGTCATGCTGCGCTCCCGCTAAACATATCTTCTTGCGCGGTTTCTAAATCAAACCTGTTACACGCAGCTTTGTAGTAATCTTCGTCTAGCTCGCAGCCTACAAAGTCGAATCCGCCGTAGTGGGCTGCAATTGCTGTTGTTCCTGTACCCATAAAAGGATCAAACAAATTATTTCCTTCAAAGTTACCTAATATTTTTTCGACTAACTCAACAGGAAATGCCGCCTTGTGAGTTTTATCAGCTCCGGCTTTTGGCTGTATATTCCAGATATTGGATAAGCACCCTCTCTGAAACTTTGCTTTTGTAAAAGCTCTTGTTATTGGCCTATCTCCAAGCACTAGAACCAATTCGAACTGGCTATTTAGTACGCCCTCCCCTATAGCTGGTTGCGCCTTCCCTTTATCCCAAATTATCAGCTCTTTAATTTGCTCCGAAAACTTGCCGATCAATCTAAATAAAGCCGGCTTATTCCCTGTTATAATTTGCACATTGAAAAACGTTAGGCGGCTAACCCTTATTAGCTGCAATAAAACACCTTCTAAAAATGCTTCGTATTCCGCCATTGTAAGGTTGTCACTGTAGTTCTCATATTTAGACGAAAGCTCTTTAACTATCTGGCGAGAACAATATCCGTCTCCTTTTGCGTTCACTCTCAAATTCATATTATACGGAGGAGAAGTTATACATAAATCAAAGGAGTTATCTTCAAGCCCTTTCATGTATTCCATGCAATCGATATTTATAAGTTCCACTGCCATCACTTCCTCCACTCGTATTTAATACCGTGTCGATTAAGCCTGATAGCTTTGGATGGCATACCGCAAGCCTTCATGTCTTTGGCAAACTGCCGCTCAAATTGAAGCATTAGGGCGTACATTTCTTTAGCTGTCATAATTTCATAATCTCCGGTCTACCATCTCTCTGCGTGACCAATTGCAAGCTAGGCTCGTGCAACCAGAACCCCAACTTGCCTAGAAACTTATCGTTGCGCTGCTTGTCGACTTTCAGGATGAAGTCTTTATGGTTTTCTAGGTGAAACGACTCCTCATCGTCTAAATCCTGGTGGTTTCTAATCTTGTTCCTTGCGCTCTCGCGTATCTCATTCTTCCAGCAAATCACCACGTTAAACGCTAGGTTGGATATTTGACTCGCTCCAAAAATATCGTATCTACTGCCGATCTGTGTGCGGTCTAATCGCTTGCGGAAATGTGCAACTAAGTGGATATGACAGTTCAAGGTTTTAGCGCACCAGCAAAGCCTACTCATAAAATCTGTCTGGGCTGTTAGTGACCCGTTACCATCCATCGCAACGCCACACATCATAAAACTGTCAATCAAGATATGCTTACACCCAAGCTCTTTGGCTGCGTACCACACCATCCCCAATATTCGCGCCATTGGTACATGGTCAAGCTGGTTGTAAATAAACATCCGGTCATGTGACCAATCCATAAACTTATCAACGTACTCAGGCGCAGGATTAGAGTTTCCAGCCGCTTGTCTACACATCCTAGACAACGTAGTGGTAGGTCGCATCTCCATCGACGCGATAGCTACCCTCTCAGTCTTAGCTAAACCTAAGAACGCTTGACCGATAGCCATAGACTTGAGATGACCATTATCACCACACCAGATAGTGACCTCCCCGCCCCGTATCTGTAATCGATTCTCCGTAATACGCCAAGGCAGAACTGAACCCGTAGTAGCGTCACCGTTAGCCATTAACTCCTGTAAATCATCCCGCCAATAATCCGCAGGGTGAATCTCTTGCGATTCCTGCTTACCAATGAAACTCGCGAACGACTCAAAATCAATATCGCTAGGAATAATCATTCAACACACTCCAGGTCTGAGTTTCTGGGTTTATCTGTATCGTTACCTTCCCAAGTGCGAACACAAGCCATCCAATCCTTGATCGGTTTACCCCTACTTTGAACCCAACCGTTAGCATCGTAAAAATTAACGAACCTATTTGCGTTAACCGAGTTACCCCGTTCTTTGCAATATTCAGCGACTTGTTCAACCGTAGGAGGTGTGAATTTTTTTGATTTAGTGGTTTTCCCCTTATTAACTTCTTCTCTTCTCTTCTCTTCTTTAGGTAACGCTGCTACCGTTACTTTGGTAACGCTGCCACCGTTAGCACCACTAAGACCCTTATGTTTAGCCACTCTCTTAGCTGTGTTAGCCCTGTTTTTAGCACTCTTTCCGTTGTGTTTATCGAAGTTTGGTAGTGAAATTACCCCCTCATTTTCGAGCATCCAGCCCTCATTTTTCATCGCTTCGCAGAACCCGCTAACGCAAACTTCACGATCTAGTAACGCTTTGCTAACGCTGCGAGCGTTACCTTCCTCAGAGTGCTGGTCGAACCAACGCCAAACTCTAATCAACTTTCCAACTACAGCATCGGGGTCTAGTTCTAAATTTTCAGCCATTGACCAAACCTCCTGTTTGTCAGGAGTTACTAATTCGAGTTTCATCCAATCACCTGCCATTAACCCGCCCTCTGTTGTCTAAGCCATGCTGCTAGTTCTTCTTGCTTATGCGCCTCTGTTTGATGCTTTCCGTTCTTACGCCAACCGTCACCAATCTCTAATACAAGCTCATCTATGGTCGAATCGGTTTTACGTTTAAATCCTGGGATGTGATGGTCTAACTCACCCTCTGGATATAAATCTTTAAGCGACATGCCGATTGCTTCCATTACGTCAGCACCACCACAACCAGCGAAACAATGAATAAGCACCCGTCCATTAGGTTGCTCTGTAATCTGTAGGGAAGGGCTGCGATCCTCATGCGATGGACAGCAAGCCATATAACGGCCTTTACCGTTGATCCTTACGTGCTGTAAGCGTTCTACGATTTGCTCAATTACTGCCATACGCTTCCCTACTCCACCATTCGTTAAGAGCCTCTAGTAGCTCGTGTAAGGCTTTAAAATCTTTCAGTAATGCACAACCCTCAACTACTGTAAAAAACGACCTGTAGCCGTCTATAGGGTGCTTTACCAACCTAATTTTTACTTTGGTTTCAGTAGGTGTTTTGGGTTCGTAACGCTGCATCATCCATCCCAATTAAGTTATTTTCTTCTGGTAAGTTCTGGCAATCCAGCATCCCCTTAGACCGTAGGTATAACCATTGACCTAATGCGCTAAATCCTAGAATTGAGTCGAACTTCTCCGCATAACCGAAGTTCATAATTCGCGCACCATTAAGCAGCGCCGGAAAGTAAGCTGCGGAAATTCCTGCTGGCCTTCCAACATGCTGATACATGCTTTTTCTGGTCACACCAGCCCAGGGGTAGTAATCGTGAATAATGTCAGCGACTAATTCGCCAGCCTCACAGCGCTTCTTGATAAATTCGATAGGTAAGTCTTTCCGTTCACTTGGCTTTGTATTCCGAAGGGTATGAATCTCGCCAATGAACGGCATCTGTGCCTGCTTCATATGATTCCTCCTATTACAGTTAAAGACAGTTGTTGACAGTGCAATACAGTGGCTTCTTGAGTTAAAAAAAATAGCCCCTCCGAAGAAGGGCATAAATTAACAACAAGGAGATTAATCATTTACCAACGTATGAGCAGAAGGCATGTCAGATCGAGCAAGACCAGATACATCAGAAAAAGCATCCTGCCATCGGTAAGGAACACCGCGATTGCGCCAGTTGGTTATCTGCTGTGCGGTAAAATTCTTACCAGTAGAGTCTGCCATTTGTTTGGCAAGCTCTGTTACACCAACAGACTTAAGTACGTCATGAAATTTAGTAAAATCATTCATGCACGTATAATAAACACGTTTGTTTATTTAAATCAAGCGATCTGTGTATTATTTAAAAGATTATTTTTCTTTACATCCTAACCCGCTAACATAGAATAGCGCCATGCACAAATCCTATAAAACCATTCACGACAAGCTAGTAGAGCTAGAAAGAACTGCTGCTTGGCTAGCTAGGCATATAGGTGAGTCACCGCAATTGGTGAACCACTGGAAGAATAGAGGTGTGCCAGCCAACAAAACAAAGAAGATTGCTGCGGCTTTGGGTATGTCCAGAAAGGAACTGGAAGGAGACAACTATAAGAGGTATCAGGCCAGCGATCCGCTGACCCAAGAAATTATAGACATACTCGACAGATTCCCTGAAGATAGCAGGGAGAAGGAGTTAGCCTTTATAAAGAATTATCTAAACACCAGGCGGGAGTCTACAAAGAAGTAGCTCCACCAGTTTTTCTTTTTCTTCAATGCTCATCTGCTCGCAGATAGCATTTACCTGCTGCACAAAATCAAACACTCCCTTATCAGTATCTTTGGTATTGATACAACTACACGCAACGTCCAACATTTAAATCCCTCGCGTTAATAACCAACTCTACTACGCCAGCAAGGATTGCACGTAGCTAGTTGATTGAACAAGTAACAAGATGTAACACCCCCCCCCCAAAAGTGATTCCCCATCACTTAAAACATTTATTTGTTTAAATTATCAAACACCACTTGATATAAATAAACACCTATGTTTATAATAGCGCATTGACCGAACACTCATGCCCTAGCTTCAAGGGGTTCGCATAAGCGAGTTTGGTGGCGTAGCACTGGCCTACGATTGAAGCAGCCAGCATTAACTAAATTGAGGGATAAACATGAAACCAATCATAAAGACTACGCGTAAAGATGTAACCAGTGCCGAGCGTGACATTGTAAAAGCTGGTGGCACTGTTTGGGCTGACTGGAAGTGTGGTGATGTAGTGGTTATCTACTACGTTGACATATACGGGAAAGATCATTCTGAGAAGTGTCGGCCTTCACGTATTAAGCATAACCGAGCATTGCCGGATTTAGGTTATAGCGACCGTCAAGAGCTTATAGGAGCGACAGCATGATCTGTCTTGAAACCGAAACTAGACGGGTTGAAGCTACCGACGTTGAGTACCAAGTGCAAAGAAAGGTTGTTGCCACAAAGGACTCTAAAAAACGAAAGAAAGGCGAGACCTACTGGAAACCGTACAAATATTGCCGATTCTTGAATAACGCACTTGATATATTGCACCAAGAAAATTTAGGTAGGAGTGATGCAAAGGGCGACTACGAGTGCGAACAAGCTGCGATAAGTTCAGCCCGTAGGTTAGTACCCTTAGTAGATAAACCCTTCAGGCTACCGAATATAGATGCCTACGATTTGAAAAAGGAGGTGGCGTAATGGGTGCAAACATGAAACCTAAACCAATGCTCTGTGAGAACGAACAGAGAGCCTTAGACGTTGGCTGCGACTTGAGCGAGTTCCTTGACGATGTGCCAAAGCATTTAGTTGACGATCTGGTGTGGGCGATTATCACAGGTGATGACAGAGGCATTACCGACAACATGAACTGGATTGAGACTGATGCTCTCAATGAGTGGCTATCAGATAAAGAAGATTTACTGGAGGAAATGGCATGACAGACGAAGAATATCAGCAGCAGCAATTAGAGCAGCAGGAGCAAAACCTGGAGTTGTGGAACTCGGTTTGCATGACAGACCCAAGCCACACTAAGGCGGTTAACTTTGGGCGCAAGATTACCGCTATCGACCCCTACCGACAGATACAGAACGCTACCGCACAATTTGGTGCTGCTGGTGTGGGTTGGGGCTGGAGTGTGTCTAACATTCAGCACCTTCCTACTAATGAGGTATGTGTTCTTATCAGGTTATGGCATGGAGACGATGACAGATTTATCGAGCAATGGGGGCAAGCGTCTCTGTATATCGATAAGGACGAAAAAAAGAAAGACACCGACTGCATGAAGAAAGCCACCACTGATGGCATCACTAAATGCCTATCGTGCCTTGGTTTTAATGCTGACGTATTCCTTGGGAAATTTGATGACAATAAGTATGTCAACGATGCCAAGAAGCATTTTCAGCCGCTGTTCACACAAGATCAATTAGAAGCATTTAACGCTTTAATTTTGAATAAGAATGAGGGTGATAATTACTCCTTATTCTGTATGAGTGAATCAATGGGTCAGGAAGCCTTTGGTGCGCTTGTGGCAACCATTCAGGCGGATGAGGGTAAGCGTAACAAGACCAAGAAGCACGATGCTGTGTGGAAGCTCATAGACGATGTTAAGTCGCCATTGGCTGAGTACATTGTGCTTATCGAGGACTTCACTGCTGATAGCAGGGATGACGCAATAGCCGAGTTAGTAGCCGAGTTGGTTAATGAGGCTGATCAAAGCAAAAAATACATATGGGCTAGGTTATCTGACCAAGCAAAAGAAGCATTTAAACGCAACACACCAGAGGAAAAAGCAGCATGAATAAATACGCATTTATAGGAAACCTCACAAAAGACGCTGAAGTCAGAAAGGCTGGAAGCTCTACTTTGTGCACGTTCACTGTAGCTGTTAATAGTGGTTGGGGAGAGCGTAAGCACGTTGATTACGTGAAGGTCAATATATGGGGCAAGAAGGCTGAAAGTGGACTTCCTGCGCAACTGACTAAAGGCCGACAAGTGGCTGGCTGCGGTGATGTGATTCTGAGCAAGCGCGAACATGAGGGTAAGCAGTATGCTGATATGGAATGTACCGTACAGGATATTGATTTAATCGGTGGTAAGCCTGTAGAGCAGTCTAACCAATCATCACAACCTGCACAGGCTAGTGGTGATGACATGAACGATTCGATTCCTTTCTGATATGGACTTCATCCTTTCAAGCATATTCCTAATCCCACAGATACTTGTGGGGTTGGTGATATGGGGAGTGGTGGTGTTGGCGTGTTTTTGGATAGTGGCAATGTTGAAATGACTGAAATACTAACCCTAACCCTACTCGCGAATCTCGGCATGTACTGGTTTATCGGAGAGCCGATATTCAGATTACCTGATACCCATCCATTGGGTGTGTGTGAGGTAAGTGATGGGGTTGAGGTTTGTCCTTATGATGAGGTTGTTATTGGAGGTGGAGTGAAGTAATGGCAGATAGAGTACAAGAAGTGGCAGCAGAAGCATTAGCCTACCTTGTTGAAACTGACGAGCAAGAAGCACAGTTGCATACCAATGTTGAGCGGTTGGGTTACAAGGTTAAGCAGACTCTAGGTGCTTACATGCTTCATGAGGAAGGCACTAACCCAGTTAAAGAAGCAAAGGCGCGCAATAGTGATGCGTTCCAGGTGGTGGTCGCTGAAGAACTAGACGCGATACAGGCTCATAAAAAGATAAAGAATAAGAGGTCTACTCAAACGATGAGGTTTGAATGGGCTAGGTCTATGAACGCTAACCGCAGACAAGGCGGCGGGAATATTTAGGAGGGTGATATGAGCGTGTTTTATTGTGAAGGTTGCGACAAATTAATAGACAGTGACTTCATTGAATGTGAAGAAGTCGATGATAAATTAGTGTGTGTGGATTGTTTGGACGCCGAGCAAGAGAAGCCATTTATCGAGGCAGACTACAGGCGTGACCAAGCTATAGACGACAAACTAACAGGCGACCTGTAGTTAATGAAAACCCTCAAAATACTTACTGAGAAATACGGTGCTTCAATGCCGTTAGCAGATGCTGCTGCTCAGTTGGGTATTGCGGTGGATACGCTTAGAACTATGGCAGATCCACCAGTGACGTTAGTTAGAACATTCCCAGAAAAACAGCGATCACCTAGAGTGGTTAATGTAGTTGAACTAGCCAAGCATTTAGATGCTTGTTACTTAGCGAGTTTATGACGCTGATGCATAAATCTTCAGCAACATATCAGGCGAAGCGTGACCCGATATAGCCATAACCTCAATGATATTCTTTCCACTCTCAAACATCCGTGAATATGCCTCCTTGCGCAGCTTGGTGAGTGTAACGCCTGTTAGCCCTGCTAATTTGTTGGCCTTATGTATTGCGTGGGTGACGGAGTTAGGGTGTCGGGTGAAGCCTGTAAAATCCTGGAGAAGTACAACGGCCTCCTGCGGTAACTCCACATTAATAGGGTTATTCGTTTTATTATCCACAATTTCCAGGTGTAGCTTTCCGTCAACTAGATATAGCGTTTCAGGACTAATCTGCAAGATTTCTTTCAAGCGCCTACCAGTTAGTAGCGTGAGCATAGCCACCAGCTTATCTTCGCCCTTGAGAGCCGACATTAGACGCTCCTCCTCCCCATCTGCCAATCTACGAAACGAAGGCTTAGGAGGGCGTATAAGCCCTGTATTCTTGAGCAGCTTTTTGACTTGTGGGATGGGCGATACAAACTTTATATCGTGGAACGCGCAGTAATTCTCAATGATGTTATTTAACGAGTTAATTTCTTTCAACCGAGTCGAGGGAGATACGTCACGCGACTTGATAAAGTGTAATGCTTTTGCTGCGTTAAAATCACCTAGCCGGATTAATCGGAGAGGTGCCAGGTTTTTCAGGTTGGTAAGGTGGTACTTGGGGGCTTTCTTTTCAGGCAGGAGTTCAGATTTGAACCATTCGAACATATCACCTAACAGAACGTCAGGTGAGTTATCATACACACCAAGACGCATTTCGTCCTCGATGTTTTGCGCCCACTTTTTAGCTAACGTTAAGTTGCGGTGGGTCTTGGATTTAGTCGGGTATCCCTTCAGGCGAACTTGCGTGAATATCTTCCCGTTTCGTGGTGTAAATGTCGGCATTACTGATGCACTGGTGATGCAATGAAGCGACATATTAGCACTACTTACCACTCAATAAACCTGTGTATGTATACAGGTAAATGTTTGTTAAGTTGTTGTTTTTACTGGAAATGTGGTAAAATGCGGTTTAGGTTGTTTTCGCCTCCTAAGCGGCAGGTCGGAGGTTCGAATCCTCTTCGGGACGCCACTTTCAGGGGATTTAAGGTTCTAGGTGATGCACCTATGATGCACTGGCGAAACAATAAGGTGAAGCATAATGAATAATATGAACCGCCGCTCTTTCATGACAGGAATGCTAGCTGCTGGTACTGCGCCTGCATTTGTAAGGGCTGATTCGCTTATGGGATTGTGGGTTCCTAAGAAAAAACCACTCTATGTTTTGGGTGATAGCTCAATCCAGACAATAAGACTAAGGCAACATGGGAAATCATTTTTCTCCGCGCTTGAAGGTATTAAGTCTGAATTAATAGGGAACCGCGTTAAGTATTATGGGGAAACTCTAATACAACTTAGACGTGATCTTATTATAATGAATGGGATTGATCTACCATTAGAACCTCTACCGTTTAAACCAGATAACCGTTGAAGGTATATAGGAGGGGATATGAGTATTGAAGATGTATATGAGTTTGACAAGAAGATGCGTGACAAGGCTAATTGTGCAAGTGCTACATAATTCTGGGTTAAACCACAATCTCTAATATCGTTGCATGGGGGCGTGTCTTTTCTAACGACTTAGCATTGTAAGCACATAGGCTAGAATCTATCTCGTAACCTTCATAAGCAGCGTATTCCTGCAAAGGCATTACCCGGCCTGATATTTCGCCTTCCTGAGTGACCGTGTAGCAGTTTAAAGAGGCTTTCCCTGCCAACCCTAGCGCACCATCTGAGAAGGCGTTAGCACCCGCTGGAGAGCCGCTACGAGCGAATAATTCACTCACACAAGCCTCATGTATATGACCCCATATAGTAAAGTCTATACACGTACCTCTTTCAGCGTATCTGCCTCGAACTGATGCAGCTTTATCCGTAGGATTACCCTTACCACCACCATGTCCATGTAGAAGTAGGATGTTCTTGCCATTAACATTGAACACCACTTCCATTGGGTTTTCAGGTATATGGAATGTCACACCTTCAAAGTCTGCAAACAAGTGCCGCATCATCATTGGTATAGCGTGGTCATAGTTATCTGAAGCAACAATGTTATTAAAGCCAATCTCTTTATTGACCCTCCCCTCATTACCACACACCCACACAACATCAACTGCCCATTCCTTTGCAAAGTCTCTAATTGCTTGCTGGAGTATTTCAACTGCCAGCACCATAGCTTGGGTTCGATTAGTCGCTTGTGCGGTAATCTCGTCAAGTCTACGATCTGAGTTGAGCAAGTCGCCACCTAGAGCTACCACCACACGCTTAACATTCTGGCCTTTAAACTCGTGAATGGTTGTGTGTACGTATTTCTGGATACGTTTCGATGCCACCTGGAAGTCATATTTATTAAACGGCAGGTCAATTAACTCATTGAAATGCAGATCGCTAAAATGAGCAACGCCAACTGCGCCCTCAATACTAACTTTAGGTTTTCTAGGTGAATTGAATTTATGATTTTCAAGAATCTTGACTAGGTTCTCGTTGAGAGTTTCGTGGAGATTCACGACCCTTGAGTGTTCCCTGAACGCCTTGCGTTCTACTCTATTTATATCTTGATACTTTTGAGCTTTATTAGCCTGTTTGACTGTAGCCTCAATTACATCCTGTTCGGCGTATTCCACGCCTGAACCATGCCAAGCACATTCCCTGCACTTATATCTAGGCTTTTTCTCGCCACTAGCCAGTGTTCTATCGCTTCCGTTGGTTAAATCTGTTGACCCACATCGAGGACAACCACATGCAAAACCGTCTGAGCTAATCATTGAGCTTTCGTCATCCCAACCTTGATAGGTTCGCCCTTATCAAAGTCATACTCAGTGTGGGGGTAGGTTTCCATTAGTCGGTTCAAGTACCAGCCAACCTTACCGAGTTCTTGATTGGGGTCGTCCTTCTTACCCAAGCGCCAGAGATATTTAAAGCACTGACCTCTCAGGTATCCTTGGTATTCTTCAGGTGAGAGTGCTGACTTGATAGCGTCAATACACTCAACATCTCCTTGTTTGTAATGACTTGGATTTATTGCATCACTCATGATAACCCTCCGTTATTTTAAGTGTTCTTCCTCTTTTTATTAGGTGGTGGTCGGTAGCAACCAAAAGCCGCATAGTGGAAAGGTGGCATCTGTTTAGTAGCCACTTTCATTTTGAGCATTTCCTGTGCTATAGGAACGCCCACAACCTCACACTGCTCCTCCGTTGTGTAAGATGCTTGAGGCACATTAATAGCCCCTACATGACCTGTACTAAGCACTACAAACGCCCCTGCTATCCATAAGTCCATAAATACCTCTGCTGGCCGATGTGTTGGCCGATATTAGTGCCTACACCGCAGCATCCACTTGTTCATGCAGATTGTTCTAGCATATCTTTAATTTTCATATTCCCACCTTTTAAAAGTGTGCAGAGCTGCCTACCTTCCCCGCTGGTCTATGCCAGCTAGGAGGGATTGAGGAAGGTAGGACTTACTCTGTCAAATCGCTAGGACAGCGATCTTCTGTTGCTCTATCCAGCACAATCTCCCCGAAGCTGGCATTATTTAAAACCTTAATATATTGAGCGTAGAGAAAGCACATATCTCTGCGTAAAGCCCTGCCTAATCGTAAAGCCTCCTTTAACTGAACAGGGTCAACCACCTTCTCAGGCACTTGCCTTGGATCTAGTAATTCTTCAGGTATATGTGGCGGAACTGCTTCTTTCTGTACCACATACTCAACCTTCTGAGAGCAGCTAGTTAACAAGAGCAGGAGCAACGTAAACTTCAAGGCATTGCATAACTTCATCACTAAAGTCCTCCTGTAGTTTGTTAATCTCTTGTTCCTTAGATACAAGGTCATTCTCAAGAATCTCCTTTTCTCTCGCCAACTCTGCATGAGTGCTTTCTGTACGCGCCAACTCCCTATCTTTAATGGATAGTTGCTTTTCGTAGTGAGCGAGTAGTTCCGTCTGTCTCGCTTTCTCCACTACCGTACTTTGGTAATCCTCCCAATAAGTTCTAGCCCAATGAGATGCACCACCGAGCACTACCGCAGACAGTAAGCCTGAGATAATCCAACCGCGCATTATTTTGTGATGGTGGTTGTGATTGTGCCAGTAGTGCCTTCAGGGAAACCATCATCTGTTAATGCCTCGATGATTGCGCCCGTTTCAGCAGCATTAGCATTTGATTGGTCACCCAGTATGTCTCGAACCTCTGTTCCAGTAACACCAGGATTGTTATCAAATGACCCACTTGGGCCAGCTACTTGATTATTGTCACCCGTAACTGCTACAGATGGTTCATCAATAGCATCAAATACCTTGTCAGCAACCAAGTAAGCAGCGCCGTAAGGCACAACCGCCTTAGCAAACCCAAGCACTTCACCAGTGAAGAACTTCATGAATCTAGCCCATTGGCCTGTAGTGCCTTCTGCGACACAACCAGACATATTAAATGGTGGGATATTTGGGTTGTAAAACACATCCCTTTGATCTTCTGGAACTGGCACAATCTCATAAGCCCCCGTTATTGCGTTAGGCATAACGATAGTTGGAGATGTGCTAGTGATGATGCGCTGTTGGTTGTGGTTGTTACTTTGCAACGTACACAATCCAACTACCATATTTACCTTAGTTAAGTATCGATGGGAGTGCTGGCTTAAACCAGTATTGCCCTCGATAACTTCAGGTGTAGAATTAAAAGTCGCTGGCTTAGTTGTTTGTGTTTTTGCAGCAGTTTCACAACCTTGCAAAACGATTGCTAGTAAGATTAAAGTAATGTATCTCATGATTCCCTCTTAATGTAAGCCTCTGTAAGAGGCGATAATTTTACCCTTGCAACTGGGTTGGTGAATAATTTAAATGGCATATGAGGCCTCTCAGACGGTCAAATAGACGTTCTACAGGCGATTCCAGCGTAATAAAGGTATTTAGTTTGTCGAATTAATATGTGTTCAGGATATGAGGTGTTTTCCTCACACGCCCACTCTGCTCTGCCTGTATCTAAACAGACATCTATTAAATCTTGTGCGGAATTGGAACGCGCTATGTTTGATTCTCGGTTTATCCAATTTAATCCGCCGTTGTATGATCGCTCTGCATTAATGCGCGTATCACAGTAGCAGCCAGTGGTAGGTGCTCTCGCCTCCAGCCATTCTTGGTACAAAACCCCACACTTTATGCTCCATAGTGCGTTAAGTGGTCGGTATGGGCCGTAACGCCGACAGATAGTTCGTGCAGCCCATTCTCCAGTAGATGGCGTAAACTGCCGTAATCCTGTCGCGTAGGGTGACTCCGCAAAGGGGTTCCATCCGCTCTCTTGCTCGGTCTGCGCCATTTCACGGGATGGGTTTCCCGATATGTCAATGATGAGCTGTAGCCATTCCTGCTTCGGTTGCGCCCCATCAGCACTACCTGCTAAGAAAAGGAGCAGCCAACAATAATTGCGATACATACTAGATGGACGTAACCTTGAATGACTTGATCGTCTTGTGATAATTCGTGGGTGCGCTTTTTATTAAGCCTTCGGCCTCCCCAATAAAGTATATAAATCGCAGCCATGCTTTGAGCCACATCTACTAACAGAGAGAATAACCACCCAGCAGGGTCAAACCCTCCCGTCATGCCAACCAATGTAAATAAGATGACAGAAGCAAAGAAAAAATCGGAAAGCCTTTTGATTTTTAAATTTTTAAACTTCTCGTTAATTGCCAAAATATAACTTTTAATCACCGTCTACTGCTCCTAATTTCCTCAATAATCAATCGTTGGTTGTCTTTAATGTCTGCGGATAAACGCTGCTCCACCTCGTCAATTCTTTTAACAATTCTCGCGCGTTCATCAGCAGCTTCTTTGCCGTATTGAGCAACGTTTAAATCAGTGTATTGTGCGGATCGAATAACCGCTTTATTTTCAAAAGTGGAAACATATACGTCAATTCCCCACACGCCTGCTCCAGCGGCTCCAATCACAAGAGCCTTCCCAACGCCACTCGCAACACCATCCCGCAAAAACTCAAATATCGGTTCCATAATTAGGTTGTTAATACCATAAGTTTTGCGGTGGTCAGCTTGTCGTTAATCGTTTCCATTATCTTTGCTCTTTTTTTGCTAGAAATGTTTTTGCCGCTTCTTCAACTGTTAATCCTGAGACAAAAGCTCTATCCCAAAAATCAAGGTCTTCTATATAACTTTCGGATAGATTTAGTTCTTTAAATACTTTTTCTTTCCATTTAAAAAAAGTAACAGTGTCAGTGTCTTTGTCCACGCTAGTATCTGGATTTTTTGGCCTTGGGACCCTTCTTCTTTTTCATGGCTGAATTTTTCATGATGCGACCACTTGGCATCCTATGAGAACCTTTAGGAACCTTTTTTTTAGAAGTTGATTTTTTCATTTGTTTTCACTCACAATTAAATGTACGTTAAATCGACGGCATTAATAACTGAATCAATTTCCGCTTCAGTCGTGATGGTGCCTGCTTGAACCGCCAATACGGTTTGTGCCACTACTAGTGATAGATTCTCTTCAACTTCTTGGCAATTAGATGCTGAAACTTTTTGGGCTTCAGTGCCATCGAGTTTTAAATAAACAAGGTGGTTCCTCGCTTGCCCTGTTTGCTGACGTATAACGTCAATAGGGGCATTGCTATCACCGCTTGGCTCTCCGGTGAGTGGGTCTAGGATGCCGCATCCATGACGTAAGCCTGATTCTTCGGCGTATAGCTTCAATTGATCTATTTTTAATGCTGCCATTGCCGCTGGTTCCGCTGTATCAATCTCTTCTTGTGTTGGTTGAGTATCTACACTATTCCACGCTTCAACATAAGGATCGCTGCCGTCACTATCGTCACGAACATCAAAATCAGCGCTTGGGTTTAAGAATTTTAAAACGACTGCTAGGTTTTTAGGATTAATCATTATGCGTCCCTCAGTCGGATCAGTCGTAGCTGCGTAGTCGTAGCAACCAACCTTGTGGGATCGCTTGCATGTGCTTTGGAAAACATCTCGATATAATCACCAGCTACCAGTGTAAGTAGCTGCCCATTTGGTTGCGCGGCGGTAGTTACGGCATTAGTATCTGCTTGTAAGATATACTCAAGACCAGTTGCGGAACCATTCTTATATAAACGCCAGTTTCCAATCCAATTACCGTTATCAACAACTAGCAACGAAGCGTCAAGATAAATTCCACCAACCGTTATATAAATCCTGTTATTGGTCAGATCAGCCTTGCCCGTTCCCCCGACATACGGCAACTCCCCCGATACCCCATCGAAGGTTACTTTGGTGTAAGTGTTTGCAGTAGTCGTTTGAGTCCCAGACTTGGTTAGGGAGCAAGTGGCTATACAGCCACTCATTCCAGATATGCTGTCTAAGGTCACAGCTCTCATTAGTTGTGCGCCTCATCAGCGGTGCTTCTTAATACTCGACCTGTCGCAATAACTTTGTCTGCTGTACCCGCAAATGCAGAAATGGTCTTTGAGTTTTGGATAGGGAAGCCATCCATTGCTAAATATAAACCTGAATCAGCGGGAATCGTTAACACCAAATGATTGTCTGGGTCAGTTGTTCCACCAATTTCAAAAGTAACAGCAACCGCTGATGTATGTGAGTTATAGAGCCAAATAGTAACTTCATCTATCTGATCTGTAGCGTTGATTGCTGTGTGTAGTAAGGTTCCTGCTGAAGCAGTAGCCGCTATTTTAACGCCAGCTCCGTCTGTAGAAGCACTTAAATGTCCAATTGTTGCCATATTATTTTCCCACTAAAAGTCTGATTGAGTAAATGTCTAAGCCAGCAGCACCGCCACCTTGAATTAAAAATTCTGTTCCTGTCCAATAAATAGCCATTGGTTTTGATGCTGTGATTTCTGATCCCGCAAGTGCAACACTGTCAGAATCCTCTAGTGCAAATGTTCCAGCTATACCGTCAAAAGTTATGGTGACCGCACCTGTATTAGTGGTCGGGAATATCATCTGGTACACGCCAACAGGAGGTGTAGCCAACCAACCCTCGCTAATGTCGTATAGGTTCGCTGATGTTTCCGTAAGAGTGATGATTGATGTAGCGTCTGCTGTGTCAAATGCAGCTCTTGAGCTTAACCGTCTGTCTTTCGGACCTTCTATGGTTACATCGTCAGAATCCGCAATCTCATAGCTGTAATCAACCGAGAAGTACACATCATTAGCCAATCTGCCGAGACTATCCGTTCGTTGAGGATTGGCTAGAGTGACAGTTTCAGCTTCAGTAGTGTATACTGTCAGTAAGTTTGTTCGTGGGTCAGTGCCATACGTGCCGAAGTACACATAGCCATTGACTACAGGATCGCCAGCATCATCTAGTATTTGTGATAATCGAGGTCTAATTAAGCTCATAAAGGAATACTATGGTTAGAGGTTTACTCTGGATAATTGGAAGCGCAGCCTTCTATTTCGAGCTGTACTGGATTACATCAGCCGCTATAGCGATATTGGCGACTTCCTGGTATGTGATAATGTCTGCTCACCACGAAACCAAGGGAGGCGACTTGCCTGACTCAGTTTATGAGGAAGCTATTTATCGGATATTTGGGCGGTACTGGTAACACCTAAAGCGGTAGCTATAGCGTCCTGTACAAACTTGTCTTTAACCTGCCCCTGAAGTGCCTGTAACTTCGCAGGATCAGCGTTCTTAAATAACTCGGCTAATTCCTTAGCGTTTCTATCTTTAGGCTTCAGCGCTCTTACATAAATGCTTGCCACCTTCTTAGGGTCGCCACCGTTAAGGATGGTTTGCTCTAATCGTTTAGCGTTCTTAACCGTCATCCTGTTGGAAAACTGTTTAGCTATGGTTGCTGGAACAAGTACGTTAAAACCACCAAAAGCTGCGCCTAAAGCGGGTAGCAATGATTGACCATTGTGGCCTGTATCAACGCCAAACTTACCTATCCCTTTTAATACATTCTGTATAGATGTTCCGTTAGATACCGCCTTGATAGCTTCCTGTTCTTCAGGGGTGAATAGCTTTCTAGTGCGAGGGTTGTTGTATATCTGACGCATCTTAGTGCGCATACCATTCTCAACACCACTAGCCTGTACTTCTGCGCCTGTGAATAGGTCGCGTATTAATTCAGCTTTCTTAGCCTTAGCCCAAGTCTGTCTAGCCTCTTTATAGCCGTGTGCTATTTCATCGGGAGATTCTTTAACTATTTGCTCTACTGCTTGGTCTATATCGTCTATTAGCTTGCCTGAGTTAACCTGTTTAGGGTCAAAGGCAGAGAATTGAGATTTGATGTTTTTATTGTCCAACATCATCACCATCTCAGACCCTTCAGCTTTTATAGCCACAGAGTCGTAGTCACCCTTCTTTAACGCAGATTTAATAGCGTCTCTATTTAAATCGAAAAGTGATATAGGGCTATGACCCCCTCCGTCAAAATCAAAACCTTCTATATCTTTAGGGCGTAGTGGCTTATCAATCTTTAAGTAAGTCGGTAATATTTGCCCTGAGGCTGCCTTGGTTCTTTCTGCGTCAGTCAGTCGGTTATATCCTTTATTTGGGTGATTGCCTCTTGACCAATCTGCCGAGCTTGCGTTAGTAGTGAAGAAGAACCCATCATCATCCATTCCAAAATTACTACCTACTTTCTTGGGGTCAAAACTGTTAAAATCGGCATCTGTACCATGATAATAAACAGTATCAGTGTCAAACCCCTGAGACTTAGCCCTAGCTAATCGAGCCTCCCTAGATAAATCCAAACCCTGATATACAGGCTTCTGACCACCTATCATATTAGGCGCTAGGTCATCAAAGAACTTGTCTATCTCATCAACCGCTTCGTTAGCGAGTCGTGCGCTATTACTACCTAACTCTTTAGATGAGTCTTTAATAGCTTTGCGTAGAGAATCAACGGTAGTAAAACTAACCCCACCACCGACTTCACTAGTCATATCATCTAAGGCAGTTTTAATCGCAGCGTGTTGTGCGGGTCTATAGCCTTGATCTTCTAATCGAGCAGTAACCTTCTGTACTAGCTTTTGATACGCTTGAGGTTTAAGGGCTGCTTTGCTTTCTTTAACTCCTTTGTAAAATGTCCTGGCTTGAGTCTTTAACCCTTCAATCGTAGGTGTCATCTCACCAACAAGTTTCTTAACAGCTTTGTTCTCAGCAAACATTGAGCCGAGTTTGAAGCCACCTTTTAATACACCCGCAGTAGCACCACCAACCGTTGCACCTGTCTGCATATCATCAAAGAAGTCACTACTAAACGCATCTGCTTCACTAGCACCCGCTGAATACACAGCACCCTCAGCAGCACCCAATAGAGGCACAGTAGAACCTTGTATGGTGGCTCTAGCAGCATTGGCGAGTTTACCAGTGCCTTTAACTGCATTAGCAGCCTTACCGATAGCGGCAGCACCTTTAACCGCACCTAAACCACCAGTCATAAAACCACCAGCTACTTCAGCCGCTAATGCAGTTTTAGGGTTTTCTTTAGAGAATTGGTCATTCTTTTCACGTATCTCATCGCGTATACCTCGATAAGCATCACTTAACGTGACATCATCAGGCAACCCACCCATGCTTTCAGGGAGATTAACGCCAATAGTAGCTAATAATCCGGCCTGTGCTTCGTCTAGGAAACCAAACGTAGCACCCTGACCAACGGCATTGGCTAAACCTGTGGCGTAGTTTGTGTAAGATTGTGGTTGCTCCTGTGGTGCTTGTTCTTGCCGTGCGCCGACTTTTGCTGAAAACTCAGAATAATCCATATCTGAGTAATACTTAGCGTGAAAACCCTGTAATAGCTTCTCATCAGGCAGGTCATTATATTGCGGGTATTTCTCCCGTATTTCAGCTATGTTCATCTAAGTCCTAATGGGTCTCTTTCAGCCGCAGCCTCTACTTCTTTTTTCCACGCTTTTAACATGCCTCTAGTGTTGCCATTATCTGACAACCAGTTAGCTTTATATGTTTCATAGGCTGCGTTTTGCTTTTCAATTTTAGACATGCCGCGCAAGAAAGAAGCGACCTCTTTAGGGTTGGCTGTGTCAGATAGAAAACCAGCCATGACCAGTTCAATATCTTTATCAGATGCGACACCTGGTGGGAGATTCTGTACGGCAGTTGCGTTTCTTAGATTCAAATATCTCTTGCGCAAACTGGTAACAGCATCCTCATCACCCGAAACAGACTTAATATTCTCGTATGCTCTAGCAAATATCCCGCTTTCTGGTTGCATCCGTTCAAACTCTTGGGCCATAGACATCATCTGTCCAGCAGCTTGCTCGCTTTCTACTGCTCTATCTTGAGCCTTCATCAACTGACTCTCTGCGGCAGCAGATAGGTTCCTCTTAGCTTGATTAAATTTATCTTGATCTAATCGGAGTGCAGCTTCTCGCGCGTCAATTGCTCGCCTTTCTATATCTGTTGGTGCTTCGTCCTCGTTCTTTGCAATCAATCTTCCTGTAGTTGGGTCGCGTAATTCAGCACCATCAGCAAGTGTGATAGGTGTGGCTGGCTCAAGCACCGTCACAGCACCACCCGCTAATGACTTACCTATCTGTATTCCTGCATCAAAATCATCAGGAGATGAAACAAGTAGGTTCTTTAATTTGTCTGTAGGCTTTCCGGCTATATCCCTTGCTATAATTGTCTCGCGCAAGAATTCTTTTGCCTTGTTCATGTCGTAGCGACTGTTCAAGCCTTCCAATGTTTGGTAGACCTGTTGCGCTTCTTTAGCCTCGGTAGCAGCTTCCTGTATTTCCAACTGATTACCAGCCTTCCATACATCCATTAATCCAGCAGCAGCGTCAGGGTCTTTATTATATAACTCTAACCATCTGCCTCGTGATACAGGGTCGTTCAGTGCTTCTTCCATTCTCTGACCGCTCAATAACTGAGTTAACTGAGCCGCTTCTTCCTGCTCTGCCTTCTGTATCTTCTCAGTCTTAATCTGTTGAGCAATACCTATAGCCAAGCGATTAGCGTTAGAGTAATCGGGCACTAATGAGCCACCATGAACAGGTCTAAAATTCGATCTTATAGGGTTCATGCTGCCAACCTCACTTGCACTTCTGGATAATTAATTGCTTTGATACCGTTTATGTCATATACGCAATCTGGATAGACTTTCTCTACATCCTGCGCTTTAAATCCTGTAGACATTTCAGCACCCATTACCCCCTTATATTCGTCTTTCCAATCCCACTCATACAGTGGCAATCCTTTGATTGAACCGATGTATTCCATGTTCTCCTTCAAGCGTTCATCAGAGAAGAATATCGCTGCTGCTGTCAGTGCCGTATTAACCACGTTCTGACTCTGTTGCGCATCAGCTTGTGCGCCCTGAATAAGTCCAGTTGAGCGAGCATCCGCCGCACTCTGCACACCTTGAGCAAGTGACTGTTGAGAGCCTAGCAAGCCCTGAGCCTGTGCGTTGCCGGAATTAAGTATCCCCTGGGCTAGTGCGTTTTGACCGTCTGCTGCTGCTTGAGCGCCTTGTACAAGGAAGTTACCCTGAGTAGCCGCGCCTTGTGTTGTTAGGTTGCCGATATTAGCCGCTGTACCTGTTTCGATATTGCCTACAGCGTTAGCATAATTCTGACCAAATGCGCCCACCTGTGCAACTGAGTTCTGACCGACACCTACGTTATTACCTAAACGTCCGTACAGTTGGTTCTCAATCTCTCGACCTAATCCTGTGGATATGTCAGATGCTTGTTCTATAGCCGCACCACTTCTTGTAAGTCCTATGCGTGAGGAGTAATCGTCTGCCACTTCTTGTCTGTCTTTTCTTAGCGCACCAAAGTTAGAACTATCGAATATCTGACCTAGTCGATCATCGTAACCTTGAATCGTTGAGGCATTATCAAAAGCGCTAATCGAGTCATTGCCTAGATCGACGTAAGGCTGGAAACGTTCTACTGTTTGGTTATATTGTCTCGCCTGTTCAGCTAATGCTCGTGCAGCCGCTTGTGCTTGTAAGTCAGCAGAGTATCGTGTGGCGTTAGCAGATAAGTGTGCAGCTTCAGACGTTGCTCCTGCAATAGCGTGGGATCCACTAGCAGCGATATTAGCCGCTTCCAGTGCCGCAGCCGAACTCATACCAGCCGCTTCTAATTGTGCAGCCGATTGAGTGTTAGCAACCTGTGTAGCAGCGTTAGCTTGTATCTGTGCTGCCTGTCTAGCCGCTCGACTACCCGAACTCTTACCCATTACAGATTAACCTCAAATATTCCAAAGTTCTCATCGTGTATTTTTCTCATTCCAGCACTTGCACAAAGCATTGATGCCCTGCGGTGTGTCTTGTCGTGTATTGTGTAAACCTTTGCAAAGCCCATTGATTTAAGGTCTGACCATTGCTCTTTAATTTGTGTGATAAATCCCTCACCTACATCACCAAGTAATGCAGCATGCATTTCCGCACAGACTCCCTTGCGCTCATAAATCATCAAACCCTTACCTACTCGATAATAAATATCATCAAGATTAGGGATGTATTCTGTTACCTCTAATTCGTCAGACATGAAACGAAACACTAACGGGTCAGTGAGTACCTTCTTTATCTCCCGTAGTGAGTAAACGCGCTCAAGGCTCAAGTGTTGTGATTCGATCTTCGTGGTCATTGACACGCCTTACAAGGTCATCAATGAACTTCATTAACTGTTCTGATCCTATTACTCGGCTATCACCCTGCAATCGGCCTATAGCGTCCTGATAATCAGGTTGTGAGGCTGCTGGATCGTTAGAACTCATTTAGCCACCATGTTGTCGATAGAGAATGGAACGCTGGATGTTGTGTGTATAAATATCCCTGCATAACCATCGTATTGACCTAAGCCACCAACACCACGAAAGCGCAGCTTGTTGTCATACTGACCACCAGTACCCATATATAGGAATGGCGACCATATCTGACCGTCACGACTCACTGATAAGCCTACAGAGCTAGTCTCAATATTCTGTGCTAGAGATAGTTCAAGCGATGAAAGCGTAAACACCGACTCATCGCCCATGCGTATGAATGTCTTAAAGCCTCGACTAAAATCACCAGATGTATCAGCATCAGCAGCCGTTAACTTGTAAAGCCCGTCTGACTTCTGCACGTACCAAGTGTCATTGAATAACTTAGCGTTCTGATAACCCCATTGGTTTAATACAGTTGCTCCTGGAGTACCGTTAGTAAAGTATCCCCAATTAGCTGGCTGACCACCTGAGAACACAAAGGTCCTATCTGGCATTTCAAACGTATAGCAATCCACACCCCGCCAATTAAATCTCTGGCCTGAAACAGTCATTAGCTGCTCTTGTGTGTAGCTAGTATTCAGTAATTCATTAACAGAGTCAGTGGATACTGGAACAGCACCACCGTCTGCATAGGCATAGAACTGATAGCCACCGTCCTTATCATGACCAAGAAACATGAATGAATCTCTGGTCTGGACAATTCCGCCAACATAACCCACCGATATAATAGAGTTATTCACCCGCACAAACGGTGCAGCCGATGTGCCTACATTCCTGAATCGTTCAATGGATTCCTCACCAAAGATAAACAGGTCATTTCTGATATTCAGTGCTAACTTATTACCATCCGGCAGAGTTTCAGCGTCAAAGAAGTCACTTGCTCCAACGTCATCAGCATCTGTGATAGCCGACCAAAAGACCGACTCACCATCAGCATTAACCCATACAAAACGACTGTCCACACGCGCTACAGATTGCGCGACGGGTAGATGTGGGTCAGTAGTGGCTGCTAGTGTTGTTCCATCCCACGTATAATTCGTGTTACCTGTGGCTATAGCCGTATGTACAAAGCCTTTAGCCGTTGATACCTTACCTGAACCCTTAACAGTGCCTTTACTCGTTAAAGTTGTAGTGCCTGTGTACATGGTCTGACCAAATATCGAACATAAAGCCCCATCACGCTCAAATAAGCCCCTTGGAGCACCAGAAACACTCGACACCAACTCACAAGCTGGCCTTGAGACTAGTGCGCCTTGAGAATAAATCTGATTGAGCGTGTATTCCTGAAGTTTAGGAGTCGTCGTTGACCCACTAATACTTCTAGGTAGTGGTACTTGTATCATCAGCTAATGCATTGCCGTTAAAGAATGGATGACGATTAACACCACGAGTAGATCCCTGACCTTTAGGCAGTAATTTACTCGGTGCTATGTTAGTAATCGTTGCTTGACGATACATACGCGCTAATGCGTTATATGCAGACTGTTTACCCAACATAATCTTAGGCGTTGCTTCAACTCTAGCCAGATCACACAAGTCAGGTGCTAAATAGCGTATTAAATGCGTGGTAGCTGCCACTGGTTCGTTTAACTCTGTCGTTAGCGCAGTAGGTACAGCGATCGTAGTAGTGACTTCTGAGACAGTTTCCTCCAGGATAATCTCATTCTTTCTGAGTGTTTCCTGTGCTGTCACCAAATAATCCAAAGATGCAGCCAATACCGATGTAGGCGCTGGCATTATGTCGCTATGCGCCCCGATATGGTTTAACGCTCGTTTAATTATGGTGACTGCTGTGCTCATATTTAGCCTGTAAGGTCTTTTGCTTGTTCAATCCAACCTTCACGCTCAATGCGACCATGAAAAGCCAGCTTTTTGTCAAATGCAGCAACATCTTCGTCAGTCCATGCTGCAATCTGTGAAAATCTAGTGATACCCTCGTTATTCAACTTAGCAGCGATAGTGCTACCTACCCCCGACAATTCTGTTAAATCGTCTTGTGAGGCCTCTGGTGCGCTTGTGGAGGGTTCTTCACCCATAACTAGGCTAAATCCAGCCTCAAGCATCTCTACTTCTTCGTCAGCGTCTTTAGCCAACCCCATGCACCATTCAGAGTTGAATACTACGAACGTGCCTTTTAATCTGCCCCTGTAATACAGAGCCTTTGGAAATTCTCTCATTGTTCCCTCCAAGGAATTAGTAGGAATAACCCCTGCCGAAACAGGGGCATCCCATGAAAGCACTACTAGATAGCAGCGCCTTGACTTGGTAACAACAGACCACACTTCAACGGATCAACTACATTGGCCTTAGACCAAGTAGTGAAACGATATTTTGTAGCCAACGTGTCAATTGTGCCTTGACGGATAAACGCAACACTCAAGCCGGAGCTAGTTGTGTACGTACCCAAGACCGTGGCAGCAGAACCCGCTAGGGCTTCCACATTCAGGTCTGAAGCGAACAATCGAACAGCGTTTTTAGTTGTGAATACCGCAGGAGATGAAGCAGCAGTGTTTATCGCTGTGATTACCGCGCCATTACCTGGAGCAGCACTCACGTTCTGATAAGCACCAGCAGCAACAATCGCGGGTGAAATAGTCGGGGTAGTAGTACCACCGCCAGAAATCACTCGGAAAGTCATCAACTGACCAGTATCCGTTTTCGTATCGATACCAACACGATTCACACCAGCAATAGTGAATACATCGCCATTAGTCAGTGAACCACTCGTATTAGTCACTGTAAGAACCTGTGTACGTATGTCGTTATTACTAGGTGCTGATGGAGTTACGTCAGACTTGTACGCTACTGGATCACTGTCTTGGTCTGCACCATTGACTGTGACAGTAGTGACTGAGTCTGCGCCAATCTCTTTCAGTGCGTTTGTCTTAAACACATCAAAAGAAGCGACCTGTGGCAACTGAGCATTACCGTAAGCAGCGTGGTCACGACTATTATCAGTCGCTCTCATGCCTAACTCATTGGCAAGACCCATACCCATGCGTGGATTCAGATAAAGGAATCGTTCGTCAGAGCCAGCCTCTATTTCGTCCAACATGGCATCTGCTTTCGCAAAATGAGCATAGGTTGTTAGCGCAGTTGTTTCAGCACCCACTAACGCGCCTTTGTCGATGATGGTATTAGCAACATCAGTAGACACATCACTGGATATTTTACGAACCGCAGCCAACATATTGCCTGAAACGCGATGGCTTACATTGCCTTCAATAGCAGACAATGTGAACGATGCGTTCTTGATGTCGCTGGCAGACAAAGAGATTGGAACGGTAATGTCCGTAATATCTTTGTAGTCAGAACTTACATCCAGACCAGTTGAGGATTGGATCTGATATGCGTAAGGGATACGGATTGTTTGACCCGCACTCTCAGCAAAGCCAGCGTCTGGCTTATACACATCAGCGTTATTTGCGAACACATTGCTGGCTTCAAACGCTTCACACGCTTCTTCCCAAGCAATTTGCTCGACTTTAGATAGGCTATTCGCCATGATTTACACCTTTTGGATTAAGATTCAACCCAACCCGCAGCCCTCGCCTGACGTTTAATCGCTAGAAAATCGTTCATACTCATCTTGCCGCTCATCTGCTTCTCACGAGCCTTTTCGACTTGTGATGCTAGACTTGCTGTAGATGCTTGACCGCCTTCTAGTGGTTCGTCAGGTGGTGGTGCGCTAGGGTTATTAGGTGCAGCGCTTAAACGGTCAGATAATCGGGTCAACTCAACCACAAGACCTGTGATGTCTGTGGTCTGCAACTCTCTCAGTCGTTGAGCCTCGGCAGTGTTCTTGCCCAGGTGGTAAAGCATTGCAGCAGATGAACCTTTAAAGCGGGTGATTACTTCCTTGCTAACATCGTCACCTAGAATCTCTCTAGCGGCGTTCTCAGTATCAGAAAAGTCATCAGCTTTAAGGTCTGCTGCGCTCTTGTAGTGTTCCTCAAGCCCTTCATCAAAACGTTTATTCCAATCAGCATCCGCAAGTTTCTGCGCTTCGCTTTTGGCGTATTGATCCAAGACTTGTTTCGCACTACTCTGTGCTTTTGTTTCAACATACTTGTCGAGTGCTTGCTGGTATTCCGCCGGAGAATCAAAATCAAGCTCAGTTGGAGGCTTAACAACATCAGGCACGTTTGACTTAACCTGTAACCGCAGTAATTCAAGTTCGCGGTCTTTGGCTTCGTTGCTACGTTCTGCGTTATCTATCCTCTCCTTCCATTTAGACTTCTGCGCTATATGAGCCGCAGTAGGCATAACTTCAGGTGCTTGCTTTTTCTCCGTTTCAGTCTCTACAGGTTCTACTGCTTCAACTTCATCAATTACCTTTTCTTCGGGCATAGCTTCGCCCTCAGCGTTACTCGCTGCTTCTGTCATCTTTAACCTCGATTTAGAGTAAACCTACGTGACTGCGTAGTTCAGTTGAGCGTTAACCTCCGCTCTGGAGTAATGCTAGTGTTACCTAGCGGCTAACGTATTGGCCTGACCGTTAGCTGTCTCTTTCTTTAGTTCAACTTGTAGAAGTGCTGTCTCGACTTGAACCTTCTTGCTTTCTTCCAGCTTTTTCAGGTTCTCGTACTTCATGCCCTCTATCTTCTGTTCGTTCATTGCGGCCTGTGTTTGCTGTTCCATTGCCGCCGCTTCCATCAGTAAGTCATTAGGAGACTTCTGCCCTTGTACTTGACTTAACTGTTCAACAATCTTTTCTTCTTCTTCACTTTCAGGTTCAGCACCTTCCGCTAATTGCTGTTTGCGGATTTTCTTCTGCAATGCACCTAATCCCTGATGCGGCAGTAACTGAATGACCTCGCCTAACGTGTCGTTAAACAATGGATGTTCAGGTGGCATAACTGTCAGCACATCTTTGAGAGCTTCCACACCTTCCTCACGTTGAGTAGAGTATTCCTTAGATACATCCACAATCGCCTCAAATGATCCTTCTGCGGCGTTATTAAGGTATTTGACGCTTGATCCTTCAGGGCGTGGTGTTAATAGCTTGACAGGCGTTGTAGCGTCCTTGTTATTGACTAATTGAACGATGCGCCCAAAGTTCTCTTTTCCACCGTACACCTCAGCAGCCATAGATTGATAAACATTACCCAAATGCTTCAAACTGCCTCGAATATTGTCGAATATAGGCTGAGTATTCTTGTCTACACGCTTGATAATGGCGTTAATAGCCTTACCACTCGCGTTAGGGTCTGCAATGTCCTGCGGCGAACCACCTGTACCCATGCGGATAAATTCGCTGGTCATCTGTATTAGAGATGCAGCAGCAGGAGCTAGTGTAGATCCTGGTATCTGACCAACAGGGCCGAGATGCTGGATAGTTCCATCTTCGTTATAAACAGGGTCAGCCAACGCATAAGCACTTTGGTGCATATTCTCAGCCCATGCGCCTTTAAGACCGCTGACTTGCTCTGGTGTGAATATAGGCTTACCTTCGTGAGAGTGTGCAGCACCTTCAGCGGCTAACGATATAGACATATTCAGCAACCGCTGAGAGTCCATCCGCTTACGAATTACGCCGTGAAAGTACTCAACACCATCTACAAAGCCTCGATACCCGTAAAAAGGTATAACAGGGATATACTTTCCCGCTATACGTGCTGGTTTCTCTAGTATCTCGTCACCAGTGAATACTGTCTTAATAACCTGACGCTGCTTGATATAACGCTCACGGGTCTTAACGTAACCACTCGCCAGCAGCATAGGTTCTTCTTGTTCTATCTCCTCTTTACCGTGTAGATGCACCATTTCAGCATCACGGACACTGTAGTAAGTAGCCACCAATGTGCGCTTCTTCTCAATCTCGTAGCGTGTGCCCACATAAACTATTTGGTTAGTGTGCCAGCTAAACTGTCCTCTACCACGGCTCTGTCCTTGATCTACAG
>Ga0208303_1000148_pt1 | contig 28877 bp, 30 predicted proteins | sample CB_VirMetaG_2_FD_184537 | JGI IMG/M metagenome (GOLD analysis project Ga0208303, IMG submission 184537) | Freshwater to marine saline gradient viral communities from Chesapeake Bay - CB_1504_2 Viral MetaG (SPAdes) (version 4) | ecosystem: Environmental > Aquatic > Marine > Coastal | place: USA... | reverse complement strand
TCTACTTGGACAACAAGCTCTGCAACATTAGGGACAAACGCTAAACAAGCAGCAGCATTTGGAACTAGCACAGCAGCTGTTTTTGCAGGAAATGATCCAGCCGCAGCTATAACTCAAGAATTTAATTTTTCAATCTACTCCCCAATAGCAGCGACATGGGCTAGTGGTGGAGCTTTATCAACTGGAAGAGAATCTATGTCAAGTGCTGGAACTCAAACTGCAGCATTAGCTGTTGGTGGTAGAGTTGGACCTCCTGGAGCATCAACAGCAGTTGAAAGTTATAATGGTACTGCTATGTCTGGAGCACCTAGTTTAAATACAGCACGACAATATGCAGGTGGGTGTGGAACTCAGACTGCAGCAATTACATATGCAAATAATCCAGTTTCAGGAGCTACTGAAGAATATGATGGATCAAGTTGGGCTACTCAACCAAATTCTATGTCTACAGCTAGAAGATCTTTTGCAAGTTTTGGAATACAAACTGCAGCATTAGCTGCAGGTGGAACAACAGGACCTGCTGTTTCATCTTTAACAGAAGAATATAATGGAACGTCTTGGACAGCAGGAGGAGCTTTATCTCAAGCTAGACAATATTATGCAGGAGCTGGTATAGAAACTTCTGGTTTAGTTTTTGGTGGATCAGATAATCCCAATTCAACTAAATATGCTAATACTGAAGAATATGGTGGAACGTCTTGGACAGCAGGAGGAGCATTACCAACAGGAACTTCTGGTTTAATGGGATGTGGAGCAACTCAAACAGCAGCTTTAGCGTTTGGAGGATACCAACCTTCAAAAGTAGCTACAACTGTTGAATATGATGGTAGTGCTTGGTCTTCAAAACCTGCAATGGGTGGTGCTACGGCAGAAGGATCAGGTGCAGGAACTAACGTTGCAGGATTATCTATAGGTGGATCTCCTGCTGAAACAGGTGTAGAAGAATTTACTGGAGAAATTGTTCAACTAGATTACAAAACCCTAACATCTAGTTGATAATGATTAATAATAAGTTTATAATAACAACAAAGGAGTAAATACTATGGCACACTTTATATATGGTACTGCTACAAACACTGGAAAAGGGTTCTTTACTGCAGAAGACAGAAGAGAATTTTTTCTTAGAGGTTTTCCTGCTGACGTTTGGTGCATTGGAAACAATGTCGATGGCGCAAGATGGTTAGCTGAAAAGAACGGTGTTGAAAAGACAAAAGCAGAAGCTCAAGCTTTAGTGGATGCAGAAATAACTGCAGCACAAACAGCATGGGATGCTTTGTCTGATGAGCAAAAAGCATTATCAAGTAGACCAAGCGATATAACACTCCCATAAGGAATTTTATAAATGGCTGGCTACAATGAAATCAGAGGACTGAGAGTTAAATACTTATCAGCAGATCCTGCAGGAGCAGAAGACGGACAGGTATGGTATAATTCTACTACAGGCAACTTGCGTGTGCAAGGTATCGGTGTTGCGTCTACTAGTAGCTCAGCAAACATGACAAATAAAAGATCTTTATACGGTTTTGGTGTTGGAACTGGAACTGCAGGTTTAGTTGTTGGAGGTCTAGATGATTCTACTTATTTATCTGCTGTAGAAGAATACAATGGATCAGGTTGGACAGCAGGTGGAACTTATCCAACTAATAGATATTCTGCAGGAACCGCTGGAACACAGACAGCAGCAATAGCATATTGTGGAAGAGTACCAGGTTCGCCAGCTCCAGGTTCACCAGCAGAAACATATAATTATGATGGATCAAGTTGGACTTCAGGAAATAGTTTTCCAACAGGTGGTAACTCTATGCAAGGAATAGGAGCAGTTAATACTGCTGTTGTTTCAACTCAAGCTTACGATAGCACAGCAATGCATCATTGGAATGGCACTAGCTGGACAGCAGCAAATGCTAGAAATACAGCTAAAGGTGGTCAAGCAGCTTTTGGAACACAAACCGCAGCAGTTCTTGCTGGAGGTTTTCCAAGTGAAAGTAATATAACAGAAGTATATAATGGAACTAATTGGACATCTGGTAATACAATGAATACTGGAAGAAACCAAATAGCAGGATCAGGAACTCAAACAGATGGGTTAGCTTTCGGTGGAGATAGACCTCCAAGTGAAGCAGCACAAACAACAATTGAAAGTTGGGATGGAACCTCTTGGGCAACATCACCAGCTACTTTAGCAACTGCAAGAACAAGAGCTGGAACAGGAAGAAACACAGCATCAGGGACTTGGATTGCAGGGGGAATTGGACCAGGCGGCGGTGGAGAAGCATTTGATGCAACAGAAGAATTTAATTTTTCAACAAACACATTTACAGCTGCAGCATGGGCTAGTGGTGGGAATACAAATACCGCTTTAGGAACTACTGCAGGAAATGGATTACAAACAGCTGCAATTATAATGGGTGGCGCTGATACTTTAAATAATAGTGAATTATATAATGGTTCATCTTGGACTGCAGCACCGACATTAAACACAGGAAGATATGGAGCAGGAGAAGCAACACAGGCTGCTCAAACAGCTGCATTACTTTTTGGTGGTGTAGTAACTAGCACTAGAAAATCAGAAACCGAAGAATGGAACGGATCTTCTTGGAGTGAAGTTAATGATATGCCCGCAGACATTTCACAGCTTGCAGGAGCTGGAACACAAACTGCTGCGTTATCAATAGGTGGTAGCACTTCTGGAGGCAATAATGCAGAGTCCTATGAATATGACGGAACTGATTGGTCAGCAGGTGGGAATATGAATACTGCTAGAGAAAGAGCAGCAGCTTTTGGAACACAAACAGCAGCAGTCGCTGTTGGAGGTTCACCTCCTAATGTTAATAATGTAGAAGAATATAATGGAACTGCTTGGACTGCTGTAAATGTTTATCCAACAAATATTACATTGGCATCAGCAGCTGGAATTTTAACAGCAGGGTTAGTTTTTTCTGGAAGTATTCCTCCAACAACAGGAAATACAAATGGATATGATGGAACATCTTGGTCAACAAGAGCTTCAATGGCAACTGCAAGACAAGGAGGAGCTGGAGCTGGGACTTCAACATCTGCACTAATGGCATCAGGAGCTAATAGTGGTGGGACAGCAGTTACTACAACAGAAGAATTTACAGGTGAAACAACAGCTGCAGCGCCTGCAAGTAATATTACAACATCGTAACTTGACTTATAATCAGTAATGGTTATATTAACATTATTCAATGAAAGGGATATATAATGACTGAAAAAAGAAACATACATGCACTAATAGAAAAAGAAGCTCCTAGCTTAAATAATTTACTTGACCCAAATGATGTCAAGGAATTTAAAGAAATGACTAATGAGCTTAGAGATACTTGGACTAAAAAACAAGTGTTTAGAACTGAAACAGAAATGAGAATGTCTGTTTTACAAGATGCAAAATACCCAACTAAAGCTTCAAAATATTGGCAGTGTGTTAGAGAACAGAACGTATTCCTAGAAAATTTAATGAGTCTTTCATTTGATGCTAGACGTAATGAAGTTAAATTAAAAAGATTACAAGAAAAATTAAAGACAGAAGAAGATCCTTTAAAAAGAGAACTACTTCAAATAGACATAGATGAAAAAACTTATTCTGTAGCTAACATGCAACTTGTAGCTAGGGACAGAATGAGAGAAATTAAACTATGGTCAACACTTAAAAAAGAATTTGATGATGGTTCATTTGATACTCAAGATGTCAATAGACACCAATTAGATTCATATCATTTGATTATGAAAAACAAAGCAGAGACATTAACATCAGGCTCAAGTCAACCTGAAGTGTTTAATGTATTAGGACAATTACAAACGATAGAAAGAGTTAAAAAATCAGGAGAGATGATCTATAACAAGAAAGAACAATTGACTAATGACCTCGGATCTAAGCCAAAATAAATTTGATTTTATATTTTTAGGTCAGTCGGTATTAAAATACCAAGTGCCTTTAGATGTTTATAATATCATTAATCATATTTACGAAACAAAATATCCTGAATTAAAACCAGCTAATAAACAATTGGTGGGTAAGATTGAAAAAGAACATAGTTTATTTTTTAATGGGGAAGATAGTCCTAAAATGACTAGACATAATCATTTACCACACAATGTAATGCAATGGTTTGAATCAAAATTTAAACATTATTTAGAGTGGAATAAAGTGAGAGAATATAATATGCATTTTAATTCTGTATGGGTTAACACTATGTTTGAGCATGAGTATAATCCAGTGCACGTGCATCAAGGATCATTGTTTACAGGTCTATCAAGTGTTATGGTTTTAAAATTACCCGAGTCTTATGGTGTAGAATATTCTGCAGCACAGTCACCACAAAATGGTAAATTACAAATACTAGGTTCAGTTTCAGGTATGTTTGCAAATGTAGACTATCAACCCAATATTAAAGAACGAGATTTTTATATCTTTCCATATGACATGAGACATTGTGTTTATCCATTTAATGGACCAGGTATGAGACGAACACTAGCTGCAAACATGGATGTCCATTATGACCCAATTAGAAACAGGGGAGTAAGTTAATGTACGAGAATAGACATATTACAGAACCTAAATGGAAAAGTTGGATAGTTCAAACAACTACACCACTCTTTACACCCGAACAATGCAGACAGATTATTGCATCAGGTAGAGCACAAAAACCACAACAAGCACAAGTGGGTATGAATAAACCAGGTGGAGGAACAGATACAAAGAAAAGAGTAACTACAATATCTTGGATACCATTTAAAGAAATGGGACATATGTATCGTGATCTTAATAACTTTATACAAAAAACAAATGAAAACCATTTTGGTTTTGGTGATATACAAGTTACAGAGAATGCACAATTTACAGAATACCCTGAAGGAGGGTTCTATGATTGGCATATGGATTGTGATGTGAACATGCAACACGAACCACCTGTAAGAAAAATATCAATGACGTTGTTGTTAAATGATCCATCAGAGTTTGAAGGAGGAGACCTTGAACTAATGGCACCTGGTAAATTTGCAGAACTTAAACAAGGACACGCTATTATATTTGCATCATTTTTAAATCACAGAGTTAATCCAGTAACTAAAGGTATGAGGCAGTCTTTAGTTTGTTGGTTTGGAGGAAAGCCTTTTAGATGATTAGAGAAGAATTTTTTCCAACCAGTGTTTTTGGTAAAGATGTACAATTAGATAATGATAAACTAACACAAGACATTGTCAATTGGTCTAATCAAGATCAAGGAGTACAGAAAACAAATTACAAAGGCTGGCATTCTACGACCGACATGGCATCAAAGCCAGAGTATCAACCCTTAGTCAACGAGCTAATGATCATGTGTAAAGATGTATTTAAAGAAGAGTGGTTAGATAGAGAACCTATTCTTGGTAATATGTGGGCTAACATAAATCCAAAAGATGGAATGAACAAACCACACATACATCCAAACTCATTATTCTCAGGTGTGTATTATGTTAAGTCAAACCCACAAGCTGGTAGACTTAAAATATATGACCCTAGACCTGGAGCACAAATAGTAATGCCTAATAGAAAAGAGGGAAAACCTCCGAAACATTTATGGAGAGATGCAGATATTGATCCATTTCCAGGACGTATTATAATGTTTCCTGCATGGTTATGGCATAGTGTTGAACCTAATCAATCAAATGATATAAGGATATCAGTAAGTTTTAATTTTATACAACATGGCTTTTAATAAATATCAAGTAATTAAAAAGGCTATTAGCTACGAGCTAGCTAATTTTATATTTAACTATTTTCTTCTTAAAAGAGATGCAGTTAAATTTATGTATGAAAATAATATTACCTATGACAATGGAATGTTGGGTACATGGACCGATCAACAAATACCAAATACATACTCACATTATGCAGATCCTGTAATGGAGACTCTGTTGGTTAAAGTATTGCCAGTAATGGCTCATGAAACTGGCCTAGATCTATGTCCTACTTATTCCTATGCAAGGTTATATAAACACGGTGATGAATTAAAAAGACACAAAGACAGACCTAGTTGTGAAATATCAACTACTATTAATTTAGGAGGTGACCCATGGCCAATCTTTATAGATGGTACAGGTGCAGATTCTGTCATTGATGAATACAAAAATATACATAAACCCAACGCTCCAGAAGGCACGAAAGTCTTGCTTGAAGTAGGGGATATGTTAGTATATAGTGGTTGCGAACTCGAACATTGGCGGGAGCCTTTTGAAGGTCAAGTTTGTGGTCAGGTGTTTTTACATTATAACCACAGGAATGGTCCGTTCGCTGAAAAAAATAAGTTTGATAAACGACCATTATTGGGTATTCCACCAATAAGGAATATGTAATAGGATGAGGTTATATGCTACAAAAAATAGGATTCCAACCAGGATTCAATAAACAGATTACAGAGACCACAGCCGAAGGACAATGGGTTGATGGTGACAACGTACGTTTTAGATATGGTACACCTGAAAAAATTGGTGGTTGGTCACAATTAGGAGAATCCAAACTTACAGGAGCTGCAAGAGCTTTACATCATTTAGTCAATAAATCAGGAAACAAGTTTGCAATCATAGGTACAAACAGAATTTTATACGCTTATACAGGTGGTGTTTATTATGATATTCACCCTATTAAAACTACAACAACTTTATCAAATGCATTTAGTACAACGAATGGTTCGCCAACAGTCACGATAACATTTAGCACGGATCATAACATTCAAGAAAATGATATTATTCTTTTAGATAATTTTACAGCAATAACTAATTCTAATTTTTCAGCATCAGACTTTGATGATAAAAAATTTATGGTAACAAGTGTACCAACAGGAACAACTTTAACTATTACAATGCCATCTAATGAAACAGGTTCAGGTGCTACAACATCTGGTGGCATTAGAGTACAGCATTATTATCCAGTAGGACCTGCAGAACAATTACCTGGTTTTGGTTGGGGATTAGCTTCTTGGGGCGGAACTGTAACAGGTGAAGCAACAACAACTTTAAATGGGGGTATCAATGCTGTTACAACAACTATTGTATTAACTGATGCATCTCAGTTTCCAAGTTCAGGTACAAACTTTATTCAAATAGGAACAGAAGAAATTTCATACACAGGTATATCAACAAACACTTTAACAGGTGTTACTAGAGGAGTTAGAAACACAACAGCTGCAACGCATTCTAATGGTGCAACTGTATTAAACAGTTCAGACTACATTGCATGGGGAGAAGCTGCATCTGGTGATTTAGTTGTTGATCCAGGTTTATGGTCGATTGATAACTTTGGAGATAAAGTAATTGCACTAATTCATAATGCACAAGTATTTGAATGGGACTCAAATGCAACGAATGCTGTAACAGTAAGAGCAAGTATTATATCAGGTGCACCAACTGCATCACGAGATATGTTAGTATCTACACCTGACAGACACTTAGTATTCTTTGGAACAGAATTAACCATTGGTGATCCAACAACTCAAGATGAAATGTTTATTAGATTTTCAAACCAAGAAGATATTAATACATACCAACCAACAGCAGTTAATACCGCAGGTACACAAAGACTTGCAGATGGATCTAAAATTGTAGGTGCGGTTAGAGGTAGAGATGCAACTTATATTTGGACAGATACTTCACTATTTACTATGAGATTTATTGGTCAACCATTTACATTTGGTTTTCAACAAGTAGGAACTAACTGTGGATTGATTGGACAGAACGCTGCATTAGAAGTTGATGGTGCTGCGTATTGGTTTTCGGAAAATGGTTTCTTTAAATACTCTGGTAATCTTGAGACTATGATTTGTTTAGTAGAAGATTTTGTTTTTGATGATTTAAATACAACAGCTAATCAATTAATTAATGTTGGATTAAATAATTTGTTTGGTGAAATCACTTGGTTCTATTGTACAGAAAGTTCAACTGTTTTAAATAGATGCGTAAGTTATAATTATATGGACTCATCACCTCAAAGACCTGTGTGGACAACAGGAACTTTAGCAAGAGGAGCATGGCAAGACTCTTCTGTATTTGGTTTACCTCACGCAACTTTTTTTAATGCAGGTGATGATGCATCGTTTGATGTTCAAGGTAATACTGAAGGAAGTACAATATATTTTGAACATGAAAAAGGAACTGATCAGGTGGCTAGTGGAACAGTTACAGCTATTACCTCTAATATTGAATCAGGTGACTTTGACATTACTCAAAGAATTGTAGGTAATCAAATGACAGGTATCGCTGACTTTAAAGGAGATGGTGAGCACCTTATGAAGATTAGAAGATTTGTGCCTGACTTTTTATCACAAACAGGTAATACTCAAGTAACATTACAATTAAGAAACTATCCAAACAATTCTCAAGCAAGTTCACCACTTGGACCCTTTACAATTACAAGTTCTACGGATAAGGTAGATACTCGTGCAAGAGCAAGAGCTATATCTTTAAAAGTAGCTAATACTGGAGCTTCTCAAAGTTGGAAGTTAGGTACTTTTAGATTAGACACACAACCTGATGGAAGACGATAATGGCAATAATTAACACTCTATATAATACTAATCCATATCAAGATAAGATTATGGGTGGAGTTCAGGGAGACCCTAATCCGTTTGGCTATCAAAATCAAATAAATGATTTTGTAATTGATAATGAACCTTATCAAGAAATACCAGGATATAATTTTATTGATGCACCCACAAGTTTAAAAAGTAGATTAACAAACAGACAATTTTTTAATAATCCTGCTGTTCAAAATCCTTTTGAAAAAGCAATAAGTGGAATCGAAACTCTAACAGATAAAGCAAAGTCTGGTGTTGGCAAAGGTTTTGATTTAGGAAAAACTGCTCTTAATGGAATACTATCAGCAATAACAGGTATACCTTTTGCAGGGCAAATCTTATCTGGAATAACAAGTCAATTTGAAAATAGACCTTTAGGAGCCAGCGTTATAGATGAATTTGGAAATGTTTATGATCCAGAGGATTTAAATAAACAAAATGCTTTAGGAGGTTATTATACAGATGCTGCAAGATCTTCTAGAAGAAGAACATCAAGAATTTCTAAAATGTTAGAGCGACAAAAATTAGGTAAAAAAATATCTCTTAAAAATTTAGCTAAACTTCAAGCTCAAGAAGCAGCTCAAGAAGCAGCAAGAGAGCGAGCAACTAAATCTATGGCAGCAGCAAATAAAGCTGCAGGTACGGGTGGTTATCAAGCAGGATATGATAGTGGTTTTATGGATGGTCCTTCAGGTGCTAGTAGCGGTATGGGAGCAGCAGACAAAGGTGGTTCAGACTCAATGGGATCTTTTAAAAATGGTGGACTAGCAGGGCTTCTATAATGGCAAAGATAACCGTAGTATTTACAAGACCCAATAAAGAATATAGACAGCAAGATGCTGATTCTTTAGTTAGAGATTTAGATGGATTGATTGAGAAATTAAACTCTACGTTTCAACAAGATTTAAGAGATGAACAGCAAAGGTTTACTTGGTTCATGAGCAGTGGAAGTAAAGCATAATGGCTAATAGATATAGAAACGCACAATTTGATTTAACGACAACTAATGCTACAGATATTTATACTGTACCAACGGAATCTAGAGCAATCATACAAAACATTCATACAGCTAATGTTGGAGCAGGTAACGTTGAGATTAAAGCTTTTATATATGACACATCTGCAGGTAGAGCTTATCAATTTGCTGAACATACTGTTAACTCAGGTGATTCTAAATCTATATCTGATGGAACAATTATATTAGAAGAGAGTGACAAACTACAATTACAAGCAGCAACAGCCGACATATTTGAAGGCACAGTATCGATATTAGAAATCGATAGAACATAGGAGATATATGCAAGTCTTAAAACCAGAGAAAATAATAGAAAAAATAACTAACCTTAAAACAGGTGAGGAATATAAGGACGATAATGAATGGAAATCAAAGGGAATACCTGAGACAGACATTCGAAGAGATATAAAAGTTCTTATGCCAAGCCTTGATATTTTCGGTAAAACCAAATAAGATAGATAAATTATGGCAATTTCAAGATCAGATATGAATAGACAACTCTACGATGAAGGTGGAATTATTACTTTAGATCAAGCTAAAAGAATGGCTCCTCCAGGGGAATCTTTAGCATATATTAATCCAGAAGAAGCTGCACTTTTAAAATCATTAGGTGGAGCAGGAGAAGATATTAATGGAACAGGGATCAAGTCATATTTTTTTAAAAAAATTTTTAAAAAAGCAGCAAAGGCTGTAAAGAAAGTTGCTAAAAGTAAAATAGGTAAAGCTGCTTTAATGGCAGGATTAACCTTTGGTATACCTGGAACACAGTTTGGTGGTCTTGCAGGTAAGGGTGGATTAGGTTCTTTTTTTGGTAAAGGTAGCTTCAACCCATTAAAAACTGGGTTTGGATATAAAAGTGGTTTAGCTAATTTATTAGGAAAAGCAGGTCTAGCAAAAGGAACGTCTTTAACAGGTTTAGGTAAAATTGCAAGTATTGCTGGAGTGTCAGGTCTTGGTGGATTACTAGCAGCAGGTGAACAAGATGAAGACGATGAAATAGATATTAGTAAATTAGATAGAGGTGAAGGAATTGATTTTGCAGATATACTTTCACGTGCAAGAAAAGGAGATTCAGAATTTAGATTTTTACCCAGTGGACAATTTACAGATTCATATGCAGAAGGTGGTGAAGTAAATAAAACAATTTCTATGATAAAAGACATGTTAAATAAAGGAATGGATGATAGCACTATTTCAAGTATAACGGGAGCATCTCAAGAAGAAATCAATATAATTAAAACTAAACAACGTCAAGATAAAGCTGATGGAGGAATCATGAACCTTGGAGGTAATGAAATGGACCTTAGAGGTGGTGGTTTTGTGCCATTAGGAGCTAAAGAAAAAGCAGATGATGTGCCAGCAAGATTATCCAAAAATGAGTTCGTAATGACAGCAGATGCAGTCAGAGCAGCAGGTGGAGGAAGTGTTGATAAAGGCGCAGATAAGATGTATAGTATGATGAAAAATTTGGAGTCTCAAGTATAATGGCAATAACAGAAACTAGAAATTTACCCGCACAGTTTATAGAAGATCTTGGAAAAGATTATGCAAAACAATTAACAGCAGCAACTGCTATTCCTGTTGATACTTCTAAGTTTGCACCAACAGTTGCAGGTCAAGATGCATTACAAAAACAAGCTGCAACATTAGCAGGTTCTGGTGTTGGATCTTTTCAACCATTTATAGATCAAGCAAAAGCACAAGGAACAGCTGCTGGTCAGACAGTGGGAGATGTTGGAACTACACTAAGTGGTATTGCTGGTTTAACTGGAGCACCAACTTCATCTCAAATGCAACAATACATGTCACCTTATCAATCACAAGTAATTGATACAACATTATCAGAGTTTGATAGACAAAGAGCCATACAAGAAAAATCTATTGCTGATCAAGCAATTGCATCAGGAGCATTTGGTGGTGGTAGAGAAGGTGTACAAAGAGCAGAGTATCAGTCTCAATCAGATAGAGACAGAGCAGCACTTCAAGCACAAATGTTACAACAAGGTTTCGGTCAAGCACAACAAGCTAGACAACAAGATATTCAAAACAGATTTGGTTTAGGACAAGCGCAATCTGGATTAGCACAACAACAATTAGGATTAGGTTCATTCCAATCTGGATTAGCAGGTCAAGTACCACAATTACAAAGAGCAGATATTTCAACACTGGGTCAAGTAGGTGCAGCACAACAAGCACAAACACAAGCTGAATTAGATGCAGCGAGACAAGGGGCAAGAACAGCGGCCTATGAACCATTAGAGAGATTAGGATTCTTTGGTCAAGGTGTAACTGGATTGATGGGTGGTTATCCTGCACAGTATCAATTCTCACAAACACCACCAGCATCACCATTACAAACGGCACTAGGATTAGGTACAGGACTCGCAGGAATATTCGGAGCATTGAAGTAACATGATGAATCGTATTTTAAAACGACCTATGTTTAGAATGGGTGGTCGAAGCGATGATGGTATTATGTCTGTTAGACCTGGATATGCTGAGGGAGATGAAGTTAAAAAAAACACTGGACCAGAATATAAGTTTAGTGAAACACCTATAGCTAAAGCAGCGGAGGGTGCTGTAGCTTACGGCCCTAATGCTGGAATAGCTGCGGCTTTAGATTTTGCTAATGTTCCTTTAAATACTTTAGGAAGATTATTTGGTTACAATCCAGGTTTTTCTGGAACTAAACAAATGGATTTATTAACTGGTGGTGAATTTAGTGAGTTTACAGGAAATGATCCAGACAAAGCATATTTTTTTGGTTTTCCAACATCCGCTGAAAAAGGGTTTACCTTACCCTCAATGAAAGAGGACAAAGAACCTGTAAATAAAATACCTGTAAAAACAACCGAGAAAAAAATTCCTCAAGATCCTGAAAAAGAATTATTAGATGTATATGCTGACAACAAAGGTATTATTGATCAAGTAATGGGTACTTCAGATGAAGATACAAAAAGACAATTATATTTACAACTTGCTAAATTTGGTGCAGGTTTAGCTGCTCAACCAGGCGGTGACTTAGTTGGTGCTGTTGGTAGAGCTGCAGCAGATCCATTAGAAGGTGTTGGTCAAGTATTAGCTAGCAAACAAAAAGCAGAAAAAGATATTAAGATGTTAGCTTTACAAAAATCATTTGATGATATGAAAGAACCAGAACAAATTAAATTTGTTAAAGCTATACAAAAAGAATATGGATTAGATTCTTTTAAAGAAGCTTATAATTTAGTAACAGAATCCAAAAGAAGCCCTGCTCTTAGACTTGCAGAAAGTAAAGCTCTTATGGACTTTGCTAAAGGAAGAGGAATAAGTGAAACAGGGTTTTTAAAAGAAATGGAAAAATTAGAAGATGCGGGACTAGGAGATTTAGTTGGTGAATTTACTAGACAAGATATTGAATTATTACCTGATGATTATAAAGAAGGTCCTAATGGTGAATACTATATTAGAGATAATGGTAAACCAGTAAGAGTTGTAGATGGAGTAATTTACATACCAGGAGACCCTGAATTTATTGCAAAAATAAAAGAAACTAAAAAAACGTAGGAGGTATATATGCCTATTTCTGAAGAAGAAGCTTTCGGCCCTACTAGATCAGCAAAAAGAAAAAAAGCAGATGAGACTGGATTTATTGAGTCCGCATTAGCAGGAGTTGCAACTGGATTAATAAATATACCAAAAGGTTTTGTATCTTTAGGAGCTGAACTATTTGATTTAATAGGGGATACAGATACAGCAACTTCTGTTGAAAAATTTTTTGATGATCTTAATCCTTTTGATGATGAAGCAGAAGCAAGAACAGTTGGTAAAATTACAACAGCCTTAGCACAAATAGGAGTCCCTGCATTTCAAGGTGCTAAGATAGGAATGGGTTTAGCTAAAAAAGCTATTGATGCTAGAAAAATAGGTAAATATGCTGAGCTTAGTAGATTTGGGAAAGTAATAAACAATGTAAAAAATTCTCAGTTAGCTGGTGGTATAGGTGGTGCTGCAGTTGGAGAAGCTATTGTATCAGATGAGGAAATAGGAACATTAGGTGATATGTTAAAAGGCACATCACTAGAACCTGTTGCATTCACTATGATGAACAGAGATAAAAAAGAAGGTAGAGAAGAAGCTTTTCGTAGATTAACTAACAGAGTTAAATTTGGAATAGATGGATCAATATTTAATCTAGGTATAGCTGGTGCAGGTAAAGGTATTAATGCATTAAGACGACCTGCTAAAGAAGGTTTGTTAAGATATACAGAAGGAACTGGTTTTAGTGGTGGTGTAAAAGAATTATATGAAAAGTATATTAAGTTTGGTTTTAGTCAAGCTGGTATGTTAGATGAAGTAAGTGCTGAAGGAGCAAGAAGATCTGCAGATGTTGCAGAAGCAATTAAATTTGATGCAGGTCAAGATGTTATTGATTTATTTGATACCGTAAAAGAAGTAGTTCCTAATATTACAGGAAACACTGTGCTTAAAAATGAAGAAGAAATATTAAAAAGAATTCAAAAAGTAATGCAACCCATACCTGGTAAGAAAGCAGCAAATATTACAGCTGAAAAATTACCTGATTTAATAGAATCTAAATCTGGTTTAAAAAATAATGCTAGAAAACTGTTAGAGTTTTCAGAAACTGAAGAAGGTTTTAGAAGACTTAAAACTGCAGAAGGACCTGATGGATTATTTACAGCTGGTGATTATGAAATAGTACCAGGCGGTGAATTTGATAAACTTTTAAAAGATGTTGAAAACACTGTTGGCGGTAACAAAGGAAGAAGAGTTTCAACAGAATTAAAAAATTTAGTTATAAAAATGAGAAACGGTGTTGATAATATGACAGGTAAGCTGTTAAATAAAAACAATCAAAAAGATATGTCAATCAAACTTCAAAGTGAGTTAGGTAATTATCTAACCGCAGATTATGATCATTTTACTGATACCGCTTTTTCATTTTTTAGAACAGGTGATGCAGCGGCAGCTCAAAAACAAGAAGCTTTAAAATATTATACGGCTGCAAAATTAACTGAAGAAGCGGCTATAAAAAAAATTCCAATAGCTACATTAAAACAAAACGCTGATTTTATGAATAAAGTTGCTAAAGATGGTGAACAATTAATAGCAAAATATCTAACAGCTAAAAATATAGATGATCCAGCAATTGATCTTTTAAGACAAGACAAAAGAAACATACAAGAAATTTTAGTTGATAAACCTAGAACTCCATCAGGTGGTATTGATAAGGCGGCAGCTAAATTAGAAGATCAAGTAATAAAAGTTAATCCTGAAATTTTAAAAGGTAAAAGATTAAATGAATTTGAAGAAATAATATATGGGAGAATAACAGATCCTAAGCATACATACCTTTCTAGTATAACTAAAATGGCAACATTAAATTCTACATTAGAACTTATGGAAGATGTAGGTAGAATAGGTTCTAAAAAATTTTTAAAAGATGGAACGACTTTAAATCCTGGTAGATATATATTTGGTGATGGCACTGAAGAAGGAGCTATAAGAGAATTATTAAATATTCCTGAAGTTAGAAATCCAAAAGGAAATCTTGTTCCACTTACACCGCAACAAACAGCTGACGGACTAGCTATATTAAATGATCCTAAACAATTTAAAAAAGTAGAAGCATTAAAAGATAAAAATTTAATAGGTCTTCTTCCTTTAGAAAATCAATATGTAAGAGCACCTTTTTATGATGACATATTTCAAACAACTGCTCAATTTTTAAACACGGGTAAAATTGGAGCTGTATATAAATATGGAGTGCTTGCTCCTAAAGCGGTATCACAGATAACTAAAACAATACTTTCACCCATAACTCACGCTAGAAACTTAATTAGTGCAGGTGCTTTTGCTGCAGCTAATGGTGCTATTGTTCCAACAGGAACAGACTTCACTTCTTTACTTCCTAAATCTTTAGGTGGGGATATTTTTCAAGCTGGGAGACTTATCGATCCTAAAACAAAACAAGGTGTTGGATTATTTGAAACTGCAAAAAGAATTACTTATGGAAGAATAAGAGGAACAATGACTCGTCAAGATAGAGATTTATATGAAAGATTATTAAAAATAGGGATGGTTAAAACCAATCCAATTACAGGAGAATTAGATAGATTAGGTCAAGACTTTTATAAAAATTCTTTTGTTGATCCTGCTACAACTCAATCTAAAACATTTAGAGGATTTACTAATTTAGTTCAAAAAGGAAAAAAAGCTTATGGCAAGATTCAAGATGCATATGTTGCAGAAGATGATTTTTGGAAAACAATTACATGGGGTTTAGAACGTAATCGTTATGAAGATATATTTACAAAACAAGGAGTTACCTCTACAAACTTTAAAAAAATATTAGAAGGCACGGAGACAGGTGTTTCAAAAGAAATGTCAGATTATGTAAGACAAGGTGTTAAAAGAAATTTTGATCCTGTAGCTGGGACATATATAGGAAGTTATGATGATTTTTTAGATGAGTTTGCAGCTAATCTTTCTCGTAATCTAGTTCCTAACTACGCATATATTGGAAGAGCTGGTAAAGCTTTACGTCTATCACCATTTGGAAACTTTATAGCATTTCCTTTAGAGATACTTAGAACAGGATCTAATATTCTTGAACAAGGTATTAAAGAAAGAGCAACAGGTATACCCGAACTTGTGTCATTAGGTAATAGAAGAATATTAAGTTTTGGTTTAACTGTAGGTGGTATTCCAAAAATTGCACAAGAATCATTTAAAGCTATGCATGACGTAGATAATGAAGAGATGGAAGCTTTAAGAAGAGTAGTCCCTGAATGGTCTAAGAATTCTACACTGTTACCTATGGGTAGAGATAAAAATGGTTATTTAAAATATGTGGATTTTAGTTATTCTAATGCATACGATACATTATTAAGACCTTTTAATACTGTTTTTAACGCAATAGCAGAAGGTAAAAATGATGAGACATCTCTTAAACAATCTTTAGGTGAAGGACTTCAAGAGTCAGCTGTAGAGTTATTAAAACCTTTTACAACAGAATCTATTTTTACTGAAGCTTTAGTAGACTCAACAATAAGGAGAGGTATTGGAAGAGAAGGTAGAAGAGTATGGGATCAAGCAGATGATCCGTTTATAAAAATAGTAAAAGGATTTGGTCATGTAGCTAAGTCTTTTGAACCTGGATCGTACAGACAACTTGAGAGACTAGGTAATAGTTTATTGGGTAAGACTGATCCTAAGTACGGAAAAGAATATAATGTATTTGATGAATTACCTGGACTAGCTGGCTTTGGTATTAAGACAGCAGATCCTGAAAGATCTTTAGTATATAAGACATCACAGTTTGGATCTGACTTAAAGAAGAGTGAAAACTTATTTACATCTACTTTATTAAAAGGGGGTAGAGTTAGCCCTGAAGATATTATAAATAGATATAAATATTCTGAACAAGCAAGATTTCAAGTTTTAAAAAAAATGGCTAAGGACGTTGATGCTATGAGAGAACTTGGAATGCCTGATTATAAAATTAAAAAAGAATTAAAGAAAAGAAAAGGTCTATCTTCAAAAGTTGTTTCAGATGTAATGTTAGGTGTCTATACTCCTAAAAGACCAACCAATTTCTTTATTGAAAGAACAGGAGAAATAAATAGAGATCTAAATAGAAAAGAAGGTAATGCTGTGCCTAACCCATACTTTAAAGCTTTACCCGTTATCAATGGTATTATGAATAAAAATAGAAGAGTTGATTTATTAGAAGGAAATTTAGGTATGTCTGATCTTAGTTATGGAATGCCTAAACAAGAACCACGGATCACGACACCTAATTTAACGTCAGACGCATCTATAAATACACAAGTGGTACAGAGCCAAAATACAGGGTCGACATTACCTGCTAACTTTGCTAGTTTACCTACTGCTGAACGATCAAAAATAATAGAGGAATTTTTTACAACGTAATGATAAACAAAATTAAAAGTTTGGGCGGTGTGATAGGTCTATCCTATCGGGTTTCTATTGTAGCGGGGGTTACAATATAATGGCTAGAAAATCTGCATTACAGAAAATAGAGGACCATGAAAAATTGTGTCGGATTATGCAGAAACAAACTTTTGATCAAATCAAAGAAGTTAAACAAAGATTAGAACGAATGGAAAAAATGATAATAGGTGGAGCATTTGGAATAGTAGTTGCTCTACTATTAAACATGCTTAAATAATTATGCAGCTTTCAAAACATTTTACTCTTGAAGAGATGACACGTAGCATGACTGCTGTACGTAAGGGGATTGACAACATTCCAGGCCCTGGAGAAATAAAAAATTTAGGAAACCTCTGTTACGAGGTCTTAGAGCCCGTTAGAGCACACTTCGACAAACCCCTAAGCATCAGCTCGGGATACCGTTCAGAAGCGCTGTGCGAAGCGATAGGGAGCAAAAAAACCTCTCAGCATGCTCTTGGCTGCGCCGCCGATTTCGAAATTCATTCAGTGCCCAATATTAAGGTCGCTTACTGGCTGACTAACAATGTTGACTTCGATCAATGTATTCTCGAGTATTATAAACCCGAAGATGACCAGGCAGGATGGATACACGTGTCTTATGATGAAAAAGGATCTAACAGAAAACAAATTCTTACCTTTGACGGAAAAAAATATACCGAAGGTCTTCCAGATATGGAATGGAAAGACGGTAAAGTAGTTGGTTAAGTGGCAGTTGTTGGTTTAACGGTAATGAAAACCAGGGATCGTATGGACCGAACCAACTGCGTTTGTTAAAACGAGACGCTACCACTCGCCTCAAGGGTACTCATAGATCCCATTCTTAAAACCTATATCCAGTCTCTTAATTCTTCACCTAAAACTTCTGATGCAATGTTAATCTTTTTACGTAAAGCTTTAACTATCTTTTCATCTACGGTGTCATCTGCCATTAAATCAACATAGGTCACAGATTTTTTTTGACCTATTCTGTGTGCTCTGTCTTCTGACTGTAATCTTTTCTCAAGATCATAACCATTAGAATAATATACAACAGTGTTTGCTTGAGTTAATGTAATACCATAACCTCCTGTTTGGGGAGTACCCACAAAGAACCTACATTCAGGATCTTCTTGAAAACGTTTGATGTTGGGTTGTCTATCTTCTTGTGGAGTGAGTCCGTAATAATCGACCACGGATCCTTCACCATATTCTTTTTCAATAGCTTTTTTAATTTCAAACATATCTTTTTGATAGTTGGCCCAGATAATAGCTTTACCTTCTACTTCTTCTAAGACATTCATTAGTTCATTTATTCTATTACTTTTTATATTTTGAGTGCTACCATCATCAGCAGTGAAGTGACCACAGGTAATTTGATGTAGTCTCATTAGCTGAGTTAGAACATTAACTGTAGTTGTCTGCTTACCATTTAATATAGCAAGAGCCATAGTTTTCATCTGTTTATAAAGTTTTGATTGTTCTTCAGTAAGTGCAACATTTCTTTTTACATAGATTTTATCAGGTAAATCTAAGCAGTCTTCTTTTAGTACACGATAAGAAAAACCTTTTAATTTTTCTGATAACTCACCAATGTTTTTAAAAAAGTTTACAACTTGTATTGATCTACCTTTTGCATGAATAGTTTTCATTTCTGCATATCTATTTCTAAATGCGTAATAAGATGCAAAGTCCAATAACCATGGACTTAAAAATTCACACTGGCTATATAGATCTAATGGATTTTTAGTTATAGGAGAACCAGTCATAATTCTTCTATACTTAGATTGGGGAGCAAGCTTTAAAATATTTTTAGTTCTTTTAGCTGCAGAATTTTTTATAGTTGTAGATTCATCGATTGCCATAATAGTATTATGAGTTCTAAGAAACGACGCTGCAAAGTCTGTACCTTTAGATGTACTTAATGCTTCAACATTCATAATTAAAATATGTAGCTTATCACTACTTTTTAATAATTCATTTAATTTTTCTTGTTGACCTTTTGTAATATTTGCTTGCCACAAAACTGACACATTCTCTATATGATCAGGTAAGTGTGTTGGAATTTCTTGATTATACCAAGTGCCAATAACACCTTTAGGTGCAACAATTAAAGCACCATCTATTTTACCTTTATCATAAAGCATCGCCATATTATCAATTAATACTTTAGTCTTACCTGTACCCATCTCCATAAAATAAGCATAACTTTCTTTGTTAGAAGATTTTTCTAACGCAGTTAATTGATGTGCATACGGCTTTGTTTTAAATTTATAATTCATAAATATTTTCTTCTTTCTGTATTGACTTCTATATAAACAATGTTATATGTTTTGTCAATGTCAGAAAGAATAAAATACGAAGAAATAAAAAATACTACTGATCCAACAGTATATGTTATTCAAGAAATTCCTGGTACTCAATCAGGTAATCCTAAAATAAATATTATGGGTGCAGCTAAGTATGGAAAATTTAAATTTTTATTACCAGAATTTTCTCAAATGATTTTTTCTCCAGGTCCATTAATTTTTAAATTAAAAAAAGGTTTGGAATCTTTTAAGAAAAAAGATTATTTATTACTTACAGGAGATCCTGCAATTATAGGTGTTGCATGTTCTATTGCATCTGACATTACAAATGGTAAATATAATGTATTGAAATGGGATAAACAAGAAAGACAATATTATCCTATTGCAATTAATCTATACGAGAAAGGAAAAATAGATGAATAATATAAACTTTGAGCAAGACAAAACAGATATATTAGATAAGAGTGAAAATATAAAATCACTATCTAATGAAGTTCAAAAGATGGAGTCTCTAGTAAAAGAAATAGAGGGCATCGAAGAGAACTTAAAGAAAAAGAAAAAAGATTTAGATGTTATATCAGCAGAGGTAATTCCTACTATGATGTCTGAGATGGGTCTATCCCAACTCAAACTAATGGATGGTTCTATGATTGACGTCAAGCCGTTCTACAATGCTACCATTACAGTGGCTAATAGAGAATCGGCTTTTAACTGGCTTCGACAAAATGGTCTGGGAGACATTATCAAAAACGAAATGGTAGTATCTTTTGGCCGTGGAGAAGACAACAAGGCAGCAGAATATGCTGAACTTGCAAAGAGTCAGGGCCTTCAACCTGCGCAGAAATTAAAGGTTGAACCCATGACTCTAAAAGCGTTGGTCCGTCAACGTATTGAGGCAGGTCAAGAAATGCCTACGGAAATTTTCAGCATCTTTGTTGGAAATAAAACAACAATCAAAAGGAAAAAATAATCATGTCAAAAGAAACAAACCTTACGAAAAAAACAGAAGGTGCATTAGCTACGAATATGTTTGAAGCTGATGCTAACGCAGGAGCACAAAATATTGGTCAGGACGATGTTGCCTTACCCTTTCTTAAAGTCTTAGGACAGTTATCTCCAGAGATAAATAAAAGAGATGGTAAATACGTTGACGGCGCAGAACCTGGGATGATATTGAACTCTGTCACTAAAGAATTATTCAATGGTGAAAAAGGAGTTAATGTAATTCCTGCTTTCTACAATAGAAAATTTCTTGAGTGGAAAGATAGAGGAGAAGGCGGAGGTCTTGTAAAGATGTATTCAATAGACGATCCTATTGTTAAAACAGCTACAAGAGACCAGATGAATAGAGACAGGCTACCTAATGGTAACTATCTTGAGAACACGGCAAATCATTTTGTTGTTACTTTGGGATCAGTACCATCTACTGCATTATTGTCTATGACAAGAACACAGTTGAAAGTAAGTAGAACTTGGAACTCTATGATGATGTCTATAAAGATGCAGGGTAAAAACGGTTTATTTACTCCACCAACATTTAGCCACGTTTATAATCTAAAGTCAGTTCAAATGACTAATGATAAAGGAACATGGTTTGGTTGGGATGTAACTAAAGTTGGACCTGTATCAGACGCTGGTGTTTATAATATCGCCAAAGACTTTGCTGAAAAAGTTAGCAAAGGTGAGGTTGAAATTAAACACGACTCTGAAACTGAGACAACAGAAAAATCACCATACTAAACAGTATCCTAGGTAGTGGGCGTTAAAGCGAGAGTGGAAACGCCCGCTTAAATATTATTATGGAAAAGTTTAAAGAGATATTCTCAGGGCTAGAACGTGCGTATGGATTAACATACGTCGACAAGAAAGGTGCCGACGGTCAAAAGATCAAAGGTAAATCTTTCGTTCAAAGAGGTATGGTCACAGATAATATGTGGCAAGACCATTTAAACGGTGCGGAACCTAGTTTAGGAATCATACCGATTAATGAAACTAATACTTGTAAATGGGGTTGTGTTGATATCGATTCTTATGCAGGTTTTGATCACAAGAAATTAATAGATAAAATTAAAAGTTTAGATTTACCTTTATTAGTATTTAGATCTAAGAGTGGAGGTGCACACGTATTTTGTTTTACAACAGTTCCTGTTGAAGCAAAACTAATGCGAGATAAGTTAGTATCAGTTAGTGCAGTGTTAGGTTATGGGGGGTCGGAAGTATTTCCAAAACAAGTAGAATTAAAATCCAAAGATGATACAGGAAACTTTTTAAATTTACCATACTTTAATGGTGATAAAACAACAAGATATTGCTTTAATGATCAAGGTGAAGCTGTTAATCTGGAACGTTTTTATTTACTACATGATTTATATAAACTTACTCCAGAACAGTTAGAAACATTAACAATCAAGAGACCTGACTCAGAGTTTAGTGATGGTCCACCTTGTTTGGAAAGTATTACTCAAACTGAAATTAAAGATGGCAGAGATAGAATTATTTATCAATACATACAGTATGCAAAAAGAAAATGGCCAGATAGTTGGCAAACAAAGATCAATGCATTTAATTATAAATACTTTGAGAAACATCCTTCAGGGCCATTAGAAGATAGAATTGTTCAAGGTAAAATAAAATTTAATGATGGTAAAGATCTAGGTTTTAAATGTAATGAAGATCCAATGTGTAATCATTGTGATAAAAATTTATGTAGAACTAGGACGTATGGTATTGGTGGAGACTCAGTATTTCCAATACTATCTGATCTTCAAAAAGTTGAACTAGACGAACCCTACTATTGGGTCAATGTAGATGGGGATAGAGTGAAATTAGATAACATTGATTGTCTAATGGAACAAAGATTATTTAGAAGAACAGTTGTAAAACAAATCAATAAGAAACCAAAAAGAGTAACCGTGAAAGAATTTGAAACATATGTTGATCAGTTATTACAAGGTGTAGAAATAATCAAAGCACCAAAAGGTTCTTCAATGGTAGATCAATTAAAAGAACATTTAGAAGAGTTCTGTACTAATAGAACTGCAGCGGAGACTACTAAAAAAGATATTCTAAATGGAAACGTCTTTACAGAAGAAGGTAAACATAAATTTATATTTCATAAATTTTATCATGGACATTTACTTAGAAAGAAATGGCCAGAGAAACCACAAGTTACACAGCAAATGTTGAAAGAATATTGTGATTGTAGTGATGATCGAATTGTAATTGGTAAGAAGAGACCAACAATTATGGTAGTGGACGCATTTGAGAAACCAGAAAAAACTCATACACCTAAAGTCTTAAAAGAAAAGGATCCATATTAATGAAGACAATTGTATTCGGACCACCAGGTACAGGAAAGACACATACATTGTTAGAAAAGGTAGATGAATATCTAAAGACAACTAACCCAGATAGAATTGGTTACTTTGCTTTTACAAAGAAAGCAGCAAATGAAGCTAAAGAAAGAGCAATGAAAAAATTTAATTTAGAAGAAGATGATCTTCCCTATTTTAGAACACTACATTCTCTTGCTTTTAAATCACTAGGGTTGAAAAAAAATCAAGTAATGCAGAAGAGACACTACGAAGATCTGGGTAGGAAAGAACATTTGTTTTTAGATTACAATGATTACGATGAAGAAGAGACGGGATTATTTTCTACTAAAAGTGATTACCTTAGAATAATCAATCTAGCTAAACTTAGAAACATTACAATAGATGAGCAGTATAATTTGAAAGAACATAATCAAGATGTTGAATACTCAACTCTAGTTCATTTAAGTGAAAGACTAGTAGAATATAAGAAAGAATATAATCTTATTGACTACAACGATATGATTTTAAATTTTATCAAAGAAGAAAAATCACCAAACTTCGATGTGGTATTTATTGATGAAGCTCAGGATTTATCTTTAATGCAATGGGATATGGTTAAACATATTACTGATAAAACAGTTGATTCTTTTATTGCAGGAGATGATGATCAAGCTGTATTTAGATGGGCTGGTGCAGATGTAGATTCATTCATTGCACAAAAAGGAAAGATTATTGAACTGAAAGAATCTAGAAGAGTTCCAAAAAAGATACACCAATTAGCAAACTCAATTATTGGTAGGGTTAATAACAGAATAGAAAAAAGTTGGAACCCTAAACAACATGAAGGAAAACTAAGTTCTTATGATCACTTTGAAGATGTGAATATGACAACAGGTAAATGGTTGGTGTTAACTAGAACAAGATCAATGTTAGATCCTCTAGAGGAAACATTAAGGGAAAAAGGTTTTTATTATGAGAATAGATTTAAAAAACTTTATGAAAAAGATATTCAAATCGCTGCAACTAACTGGGAATATTTAATCAAAGGACAGATGTTAGATTCAAAACAAATAGAAAATATTTCAAAGTACATCAGCACTGAAAAATGGAACAAGGATAAATTAAAGTCAATGGTTAAGAATGGACTGTATAGCTTAGATCAATTACAGAATGACTATGGACTTGGAACTAATGAGATTTGGTATGAAGCTTTTGATCAAGCTGGAGAAAAAAGAATTACTTATATACGACGTATGAAACGTAATGGAGAGATGTTGAATCAAGAACCACGGATAAAACTATCAACCATTCATAGTGCTAAAGGAGGTGAAGAAGACAATGTAGTCTTACTCACTGATCTTACCTTTAATACTAAGAAATCATATGACAAGAACCAAGATGATGAAACAAGATTATTTTACGTAGGTGCAACAAGAACAAAGGAACACTTACATATTATAAGACCAAAAGATGATAGCAAATGTTACCCAATGGAGGAGGTATTATGACCAATAAAGATATATTTGAAGATTCATTTCCACAAGATAAGCAGATAGGCGGGAGTCACTACAAAGACTTTCATATTCAACCCTATGAATTTATTTCAAAGAATGATCTCTCATTTTTTCAGGGCAACGTAATTAAATACGTTTGCAGATACAAAAACAAAGCAGGCATACAAGATCTTGAAAAAATAAAACATTATTGTGATTTAGAAATATTGAAATTAAAAGATGACAAATGATTATAGCAAAGAATTGGAGCCTACATTACAGAGAACTGTATGCATCAAAAATTAAAAAACTTAAAGAAGACTGTGAAAAACTTTATAACGAGAATCAAAAAATGAAGAAACGTCTAAAAAAATATGAGGGCAGTATGAGAATGGTTTATTATAATAACGAAAAGGATAAATAATGAGTTGGCAAGAATACAGAGCAAGAGCAAAAATAATAGAACAAAACTTTGCAAAGAATTTAAAAGACCCAGTATGGGCAAATGACTATCAAGATATGCAAGAGCATTGGGATGTGCAAGGAACTTTAGATGGTCAGCTTTTAAAATTTGATGTAAAGGGTATGAAGAAAGTAAATCGTTGGGATAACAAATCACAGGATGATATTGCTTGGGTTGAAGGAACGAATGTTAGAGGTAAACCTGGATGGGTAAAAGGCAAAGCAGATTATATAGTATTTGAAAGAACTGATCATTGGCTACTGATTGATAGACAAGAACTATTAGAACATGTTGAATCTAAATTAAAAGAAAAGAATTTTGAAAAAGGCAAAGGAATTTATCAAATCTATCAACGCGAAGGTAGACTTGATAAAATCACTATGGTTCCCTTTCAGGATATGGAACAATTAACTAATATAAAAAGGATAAATAAAAATGCAGAAGATAATATTTAAACCACAAACCGAATGGCTACCACCAGAAAATTTTCCAGACTTATCTAGTCATGATGAGATTGCAATTGACTTAGAAACTAAAGATCCTGAACTAACGAAGATGGGGTCAGGAGCAATCATTGGTAAAGGAGAAGTTGTTGGTATAGCCGTCGCTGTTGAAGGTTGGTGTGGATATTATCCTATCGCTCATGGCGGTGGTGGAAACATGGATAAAACTATGGTCCTTAAATGGTTTCAAGATGTTTTAAATACTAAGGCTAGTAAAATATTTCACAATGCAATGTATGATGTATGTTGGATTAGAGCTATGGGTCTAAAGATTAATGGCACTATTATAGATACTATGATTGCATCTGCTTTATGTGATGAAAATCAATTTCGTTTTGATCTTAATACTTGTGCTAAAAGATATGTAGGTACAGGAAAAGATGAAGCAGCATTGTATGCAGCAGCAAAAGAATGGGGAATCGATCCTAAGGGAGAGATGTATAAATTACCTGCAATGTATGTAGGTCAATACGCAGAAAAAGATGCAGCGATTACATTACAACTATGGCAGTATCTAAAAACAGAAATTGTTAATCAAGACATCCAATCTATTTTTGATATGGAGACAGAATTATTTCCTTGCCTCGTTGATATGCGTTTTTTAGGAGTTCGTGTAGACGTTCAAGCAGCAGGTAAATTAAAGAAACAATTAGTTGAAAGAGAAGAATTAGCATTACTAGCAGTGAAAAAAGAAACAGGAATAGAACCTCAGATATGGGCAGCCAGATCGATTGCCAAAGTTTTTGAGAAACTAAAATTACCTTATGACGTAACTGAGAAAACATCTGCTCCTTCTTTTACTAAAAATTTTTTACAAAACCATCCGCATCCAGTGGTTCAAAAGATTGCACAGGCTAGAGAAGTAAATAAAGCTCATACAACATTTATTGATACCATATTAAAACATTCACATAAAGGTAGAATCCACGCAGAAATTAATCAATTACGTGGAGATAATGGTGGAACTGTGACAGGCAGATTTAGTTATTCAAACCCTAATTTACAGCAAATTCCTGCTAGAAATAAGGAACTTGGACCAATGATTAGGTCTTTATTTATACCCGAGGAGGGCCATACATGGGGTGTATTTGACTATTCTCAGCAAGAGCCTAGGTTGGTAGTCCATTATGCAGCTTTACAGAATTTATATGGCGTTGATGATGTATTAGATTCTTATAATAATGACCCTAATACAGACTTTCACACTATCGTTGCAGATATGGCTAACATACCAAGATCTCAAGCTAAAACAATTAACTTAGGATTATTCTATGGTATGGGTAAAAATAAATTACAGGCTGAACTAGGGGTAGATAAAGAAACTTCTGATGGTCTATTCAAACAATACCATGATCGAGTTCCCTTTGTTAAACAACTAATGGATAATGTAATGCAGAGATCACAGCAACGTGGTCAGATAAGAACTTTACTTGGAAGACTATGTAGGTTCCATCTATGGGAGCCGAATATGTTTGGTATGCATAAAGCAATGACACATGACGCAGCGCTCTTGGAACATGGACCAGGGATTAGAAGAGCTTATACTTACAAAGCACTCAATAAACTAATTCAAGGTAGTGCAGCAGATATGACAAAGAAAGCAATGATAGAGTTATATAAAGAGGGTATCATACCGCATATACAAGTGCATGATGAACTTGATATATCTATTGAGTCTCCAGAACACGCGAGTAAAATAAAAGAAATTATGGAGAACGCAGTTGAATTAAAAGTACCTAATAAAGTGGACTATGAATCTGGTCCAAATTGGGGTAATATAAAATGATAAATTATGGCTTACTTAAATGCAAACATTCCTGTACAATATGCTCAAATAAAAAGGGAGTATTTATATGATCTTAAAAAACATCACGGAGAAGTTGAAGACTGTATTATCTTTGGTATTAGCTGTATTACAGGTCGCGCTATCTTATGGCACGCACTTATGGAAAATGGCGCAATCTTTTATCGTCTCCCAATTACGGCTTTTATTCAACGTGGTTATGAACCCAAGTCTGTTCCACCCAAAAGAATTGATGAATTGGAGCTTTGGAATTCTTTTAGTTATTATCCTGCTATTACTACTTATGATATTTTAGGTGGACAACACGGAAAATATATAGGTAAAGATAAAAAATGGCATCACGGCAGTTACTTATTTACCGTTGACTTTGCACATCCAGAGAGTAATATAGTAGACACCGATCATTCGGAGATTCCGCACGAACACAAGTGCGCTCACATATTGGCGTTAGATGACGGCAATTATGCGGCTCAGCCAAACAATAGATTAATCTGGGACATCCCATCATTCACAGTTAAGGACAATATTCCTGACTGGAAAGTACAAACTAACGAATGGAATGTAGAAGACTCAGGTAAATGGAAAACTGAAGACACAGACAATTTCTTTTATGAAATTGAAGAAAAAAAATGAGGATTATAAATGAACCTAGCAGATTTATTAAAGAAAAATATAGTCATGGTACCTGTGGTAGCTTCTGTGCTAGTCGGTACATTCACTGGCGTTCGTTATATTGTTAATCTAACAGACACAATCAATTCAAACCAGCAAGAAATTATAAGTTTACAAAGAGATTTAAAAGTTGCTGAAGATAAAATTACAGATCAAAACACAAGACTAACTTCTGCAGAGTCTACTTGGCAGATGGCAGAAAATTTATATAGACAATTAGCAGATCAAGTCAGGGAACACGACTATGATATTAAGGATTTAAACAGGTAATGTATGGAGGTTCTCAGGATGGATTACAGATTTACAGCACTACTTATAATTATGTTAACACTACTGGCTTTGTTTGGTGGACCTGCATATCCTAGAAACGAATATCTTAACGATGGTAATAGTAGATGTGGAGAATTAGAAGTAAGAACAGAAAGACGGGATACTGATTATAACTATAGTGATGGTAGTACCAATGAACAACAAGGTATAAGTTTTACATACAGAAAATATTTAGGCACAGATTGTGAGACTTCAAAAGAAAACGTAGCAATCAAACAACAATTAGAATTAATGAAGATGTGTGGTCGAGTTAACAGCAATCCGAGTCTTGCATACAATGAAAATTTTAGATTATTGGTATCTAAATGTAGAGGTGTAACTCCTGCAAGAGATAATACTAGACCCTCTGATTCTAAAAGTTTGTGGGATGATATGAAAGATGACTACAAAAAAGATAACCCAGACATCACTTTAATGGGAGATAAGTTCATAAACTCAGGAAAAAGCAAAT
>Ga0208303_1000147_pt1 | contig 29256 bp, 52 predicted proteins | sample CB_VirMetaG_2_FD_184537 | JGI IMG/M metagenome (GOLD analysis project Ga0208303, IMG submission 184537) | Freshwater to marine saline gradient viral communities from Chesapeake Bay - CB_1504_2 Viral MetaG (SPAdes) (version 4) | ecosystem: Environmental > Aquatic > Marine > Coastal | place: USA... | reverse complement strand
ACAACATCATTGTTTCGGAACACTAGTAAATGTTTTTGGAAACCAACACCTTTACGTGCTTTAACTTGTTTAGCATCAACTACTCCCCAACCTAATTTTTTCATATCTTCAATCACAACAGAAGTTGGAATGTGAGTGTATTTTTCTGAAGTGTCTGGTGATGAAGTTGTTGTGAAAATGCTTGGTGCGTTTTCTTTAATTTCACTAATTGTCAAAAAACCATCTTTACTTAAATCTAACATAACTTTTTAATTTTTAATTTTTAAAATAACTTTTCTTTCTTAACATATTTAATATACGAAATTTCTCCTGGGAATCCAAACTTTTAATTAACAAGAGCCCCTACCTGCAATTTGTCCGTAGGTAAGAGTTCTATTTGCTAAATGAAATGACAAACGTTGTGATACATTCCCATTTCTATTTTTGGTAAATTCCATATATGTTCCACCACCATCTCTCTCTGATTCTCTTCTCATTTCTAAAGTAGCGTCTGTCATATGTTTCAATTTATTTGAACCTACAAACTCTCCACTTTTAGTTACTTGTTGGATTAGTAGAAATGAGGTATATTTATTTTCCTTGTTGTTCCCTTTATTTTGATTTGTACAATTCTCAACTAACCATGATTCAGCAGTTTTTCTATCCCAACTATTATCATCTCTAACACCACCCATCACTTCAGCTATAGAATCAATTAAAATTAAATCAAAACCAATATCCATCACTTGTTCAACTACATCTTTGGTATTGAACTCTAGATAGTTAGATAAGAACAATGTTTTAACATTTTCAAATTGAGGGAAACGTTGTGTGTATTTAAACATTTGTTTTTCTCCCATCTCCCCTGAAATGAAGAGACATTTTCTTCCTGTTTTTTCTATTTTAGAAAGAATATCTAATAACACTGTTGTTTTTCCTACACCCGGATCTCCAATTGCCATAATGTTTGATGCACATGGAATACCTTGTTCATGACTTAAAAATTCATCTACTGTTTTTGATTTTGTAGGCATTGATTCAAGCATTCTCTCATCAATGTTTAAATTACCTAATGTGGTAATATTTTTAAAATCAATTAAACTTGGAATAGGTTTAATATTTTGTTGTTTACTTGGTCTTCCTCTTCTTTTTGTAACTTGCATAACCTTAATTTTTTATCTTTTAATATACTTAAATATACGAAAGATTTCTTAAAAATCCAAACTTTAAAACTATCTCCAATTTCCATTTTTTAAACTCTCTTGAAAATATACTGAACCTGGTGTGTGATCATAATCGTCATGTCTGTGTTCTTCATGGTATGCTTTTCCATATGAACCAATCACATATAATCCAATCACAACTATCCAGGTTTTCCACCAATGTTTGGGATGAAATAGTAAATAGATGAGAATAGCAAAAAATGCAAAAAACCCTAAAGCTTTGAAAAAATCTTTCATTTTAATTAAATTTAGTTAAATATACTACTATCTCAAAGGCTTCTTGTAAAGATAAGTTTGGATTTTTTTGTTGAAATCTAACTAAATTACAAAAATCATTTATACCACCAATTGGTTCTTTTTGAGTTAATATTCGTTTAACGTGTTGTTCTGTTAAACTTAATTTGTAAATATCATCTTGTGAAAACATAACCTTAATTTTTAATATGGTTTAATATACGAAACTTTTTTTAGGATTCCTAATCCTTTAAATTAAGGGGAGGTTAATATATTCCTCCCCCAACTTTAAAAAACTAGGTTATGATGTAGTTAATATTTTAGTTGAATTATTCATAATGAATGAATCAATGTTTGACATTCTCACTTTGTGGAAAACACGTTCTACTTCTCTGTCAACATATGATTGTGTATCCATATCATATATTTGATCAATTGTTTTTATTTGAATGTCTGCGGATTTGCCTGAGGTGGTTCGGTCAGTTACTCGTATACTTTTAACTCGGCGAATGCATTGGGTTGCTGTTATATCGAGTGTCGGTAATCTATATGGATCGGCTTCTTCGAATTCAATGCCTTCAGTTTCTAGCTGATTGAGTAGATTTGCTTGCTCTAGGCTTTGGATTGATTTTTTGATGTTTGTCATTCCTCGTTCCAAATCCCACTCCGTTGTTCTGGCTTTGCTTATCTCTGCCTGTGTGTCTGATTTAATTGTGTTGAATTGATGGAGTATGTCTTGTGATTGGTCTAATACAATTTGACCTACCTTGCCTAATAAGATCATTCTTCTTAGTTCGAATTCTGAGTTATCCGTTGTGGAATAGAATGAGGTTTGAATTTGGGTGGCAGTTGTGTCTCTCCAATCCTCAGATCTAAAATATAAATCTAATACTTCTTTATTGTAATTATATCCTGGTTGTGGTCTTGTGAATCGAACTCTATCACTCGATACTTCTAATACGTCGGTGGGTTCTAATGCTGATGAGAATATTTCGTTAAACATGACTGATAATTGATCGATTCTAGCATCTTCTAATTCTCTGCATATCAACTCCGCTGCATTTCTTTTTTCTTGTAATTGGACTAATTTTTGTTCTAAAATTGTAATACGTGTCATAACCTTTATCTTTTTAAATTTATACTTTAATATACGAAAGATTTTTTAGGAATCAAAGCTTATACTGAGTTTTAAGTGTAAGGGGATATAAAATATTTGCCCCACTGTAGAATTATATCTTTCCATCTGATTATTCTCTGTTACTTCAAACCAACATTTATCTTTTTCAACAGATGTGAGTTTAGCTTTATAGGTTGGAGAAAATGCTGTCCTTCCTATTTTTCCTATATTATCTTTTAATTCTTGTATAATTGTTTTTCTTTCCTCTAATGTTGGAGGTAATGTTGGTTTTCCTGTTGACATAATTGTAATTTTAAAAACATTTCCTTACCAGACCCCTACCTCGTTGATATTCATCCTCTGTAATATTGCCTAACATTCTCCAGGTTTCAAGCATCTGTATTGCATCCCTTTTCGTAGGAGCACTTTCAATCATTTCTTTGATTCGCTTCATATTTTAAGGATTATAAATTACTTACGTTCTCGTTTTAATATTTCATTTTGTTCTTTTAATAGTGTATTTCTATACCTTAATTCATGTTTAATCTCTGATCCGTACCACATGATCACTCCGTATATTAATAAACCTATCATTGCTACTATAATTTCCATAATTGTAATTTTAAAGTTATAATACAATTAGTGACTCAAAAGGTATTAAACCTCCGCAGAGAGACACCCCTACGCTCGCCACTAATTGTATCTTAATTATTATGTTGTTTTCTATATTCTTTTGTTATATTCTTTTCCGCAATTTTATATACCTTAAAGAAATCTTTTCTGTCTTGTTTGTTTAATTCTAATAACCTAGTACCAACAGTAATTAAATCACAACATCCCTCACCTTTAGAATATTTTAGTGAAGCAATAGTATAACCTACTTCAGGATTTTTAAAACAACTACCATCAATAGTGTGTGATGTTTTCTTAAATCCAAAACCACCATTCGGATAATCTATTCTTTCATACCCATCATCTATCATCTTTTGTTCTGATCCGTAGTATTTGTTTACACCCCATTTAATTATTTCATATCGGTTTTGTGAGAATCTACATTCAATATCTCCTAATCTAATTTTCATAACCTACCTTTTTATTTATACTTTAATATACGAACTTTTTTTTAAAATAACAAACAGATTGGTGAGGACTTTCTTTATTCCCTTACTGTACGGGCAACGGGGTGGTTTTCCTCAAGCATTTGCAACTGCTCTTTACCTATCATACCAACAAGTTTTTAATCTGTCTGTTACTATTGTAAATATACGAATTTAATTTTAGAAATCCAAATTAATCCCACCATTTTTCAATATCTTGTTCCATGATTTTAAAGAGTAACTTACGTGCTCGGTCATGGTTAATGTATGCAATATTCATTGCAACTCTTACCTTACTATCACCTGATTCTAAAGGTTGGAATGGTCCTTCACCTGCCAAAACCCTTTTATAAATTAGGGGATATTTCTTAAAGTAATCATCAAAATTTTCATTAAGTTCTTTAGACTCCCAAGTTGAACATCCTTCCATATCTTCACATGGTTCAAACCAGTGTTTAGTTTTATGGTAATCTGAATATTCCGAACTATAAAATCCATCTTGTATAAGTTTCATTAATCTAACACACGTCATCATCACCTCAGCATCCCTCTTAGATCTTGTGTGAATATCACGTTCTCCAATATACTTAGATTGTGCCTTAATTTTATGCATCATGATTTCAAAAGTGTAGTGAGAATCCCAATTACGATCTTTCCAAATGATAGGAAACCAATAAATCAAGTTCTTAACGCCAGTTATAAATGTTTTATGAAGATATTTACCTTCATGGTACCACCATAAAGAAATCCATTCAAGCTTTCTTACTATCCATGATTTTTTAGATCTCTCTTCACTCCATTGTTCGAATATGTCTTTTTCTGGTTCCATATTAGTCTAAGTTTATATTTATTTTTGTGTAGTCAGGACAGGATTCGAACCTGTATGATGTATGAGGTACATTGTCAATACATCTGGTAGAGTTTTTGTACCAACTCCCTTGCGTCTACCAATTCCGCCACCTGACTATTTAATTTTATTTCTTTTTAAATTGTTCAAACAATTCTTCTTTTTTTTTCCTTGTTAATGGTAGTCCTTCTTTTGCTCCTAGCTCCCAAGCATCAAGAATATCTTCCTCACTATACATTTGTTTTTGTTGCCATTTAGCACCGTTTACAAAAGCATTTACTTCATCCCCATTATAATATGATAATTCAGCATACTTTCTTATTTCTTCAAGTGTTTCTTTTTTCATAACCTATCTTTTTATTTATATCGTGAATATACGAAAAATATTTTAGGAATCCAAATTTAAGAATGTAATTTTCTCATTTTTTTATAATGTTCTCTACACACAGGAATATATGAATCATTCCCACCTATCATAACTTTATCTCCATCAAATATAGGTGTCCCATCTTGTATTCTCATATTCATAGTTGTGCGATCTCCATAAGTACATACTGTTTTGAGTTCTTGTATGTCATCAGATAATGTCATCAAGTATGTTGAACCAATAAATGGTTCACCTCTAAAATCACTTCGTAATCCATATGCAATAACATCACAATGCATTTCATCTACAATATCAGTTAGTTGCCATACTTGTTTTTTGGTTAAAAACTGAGATTCATCTATTAATACACAATTAACATCATTATATTTATCTTTTACTAATTCATATAAATCAGTTGTTTTTGAGAATGTTTCTGCTTCACGTTTAAAAGGAGTACCTACCCTAGATGAGATAAAACCTTTACCAAACCTATCATCCATTCCCGATGTGATTAATACTACTTTCTTTTCTCTTTCTTCGTAATTGTATGCTGTCTTTAGTAGATCCAAAGATTTACCTGAAGCCATTGTTGAGTATCTAAAATATAACTTTGCCATTTGTTTATCCGATCATTAATGCTGAAAGTAGTCCTGCTATTTTATATCCGGTAAAAGCACCTAATGCAGTTGGGACTGGAAACATTATGAATTTACCTAGTGATGTTACATACTTGGGTCGGTTAATAACTTTACCTACATAAAAGTAGTATGTCATATATCCAATTAATACTGCGATGTCGATTTGGTTGGCTATAAATACCACAATGATGGATCCTAAAAATCCATACGTAGCATTCTCGATTGCTGCTTGGACTATTTCTTGTTTTGGAGTTTCTCTATACTCTTTTCTTATTTTTTTTAAACTCATAACTTAATTTGATAATGATGCTTTAATGCTTGGGTGTGGTTATACTACTGCATACCTCACTAAACACCCAATATGCCCAATTGGTCTGTATTCTTCAGGATTATCTAACACTTTTTCTAACATATCTCTAACCATTTGCTTGTCATCTTCATATGTCCTTTCAGGAGCATTAATGTCTTGTGGAAATTCAGGTGACCATGTTAGTGTTATGCTTTGTTTTGGTTCATATGTTTCTGGATTATATGTTGTAGGTGCAAATACACATCCATCTTTTACAGGTTGGTATAACTCTCCAGGTTCATACATTTTTGGAGTAAATGATATAGTATAAACATACCCTACTTTATGTTTATAAGTTGGATTATCTGAATCTGATATTTTGATAGATTTTGCAACAATTGGTGTTGTTTTATCTTCAGTAAGACCTGAAGGCAAGTCCATCCATATAATCTTATCAAACTCAAAATGTTTAATTAGTTGTACTTCAATTTGAACACGCTGTTCTTCGGTTAAATTGTTTACACCATATACTCCCGAAAAAGGTGTTAGTGGGTCAACTGTATTGCATTCACATATTGATAATAGTTTTTCTGTTAAATTTGATTTCATAATTTGTTTTATTTTAAAAGTTCTTCCCATTGACTATCCTTTGATAATACATCCACAGCTACTTTTACTTTGTAAGAATTTTCAACCATATCATTTAAAACACCCTCACCATATGAACTTGCAATACCATAACCCTTTTTATGACATTTGTAACAACTTCCTGAATGACCAATAAAATAGTAATAGTCATCATCAGATTCCATTGATTTGATTCCACTATTCATTTCCCATCTATCACCATTCAGATATCCCCCTGACCAAGTAGCAAATACTTTATAGAAAGGTGTACTTGTATTGTTATCTATTTTAACAATTACCCATTTGTCAGGTGTTTCTGATATGTTTCTTGTATTAATCATCCTTGTTTTGGTTTACCACATTAAAGCTACTCCCCACCTCAACCACACTAAATCTATAGAGTAGTATCCGTTAAGGGTTTGTGAATAAGTTGTTTTAATGGTAGGTATCAAGTATATCTGATCAACTACTGAATATAATTCTGTTTTCATGTCAATTCTAATTCTTTTCCCGTTAATGCAAAGTATAGGTTTTGTAGTTGGTGAACGTGATTTATATTTTCGTGTGGGGGTATAATAGCAAGACTATTGCCTTCATAATCCCTTACACTACCATATATTCCAAGGGAAAAATCATCACAATATACAAAAAAAACGTCTTTTTTTTCTAAATGATACTCCGTTCCATATCCTGTTTCTTCTGAATCATAAACCACCTTCTCAAACCCAAACTTCAACAACCACTCTTCTGTTAGTGGTATTGACCTACAGTACTTATCAACATACCCAGTTTCTGTTTTTATCTGTAGATCATTTAAAACTGCAGTTACTCTAGTAACTCCATCATTAGGTTGTTCTACCCAATTGCCTAATCTTAGTTCAGTTGCTTTCATATTTTTCTTTTAAGTATTTATTCCATTGTTCTTGTTTTCTACCATTAACAAAGAACCAACCTAAATTTATTTCAAACCATTTAACCATCTTTTTTTAATTTAGTTAAATGCTATCCATCCCAACAATCCAATTAATGCAATCACTAATAGTGGTGGATATAATATTGACAATATAAACCCTATCGTTATTAACGATACTTTTGCGGCAATAACTTTTTCTCTACTTTTACGCATAACCTTTTTAATTTATTTTAATATACGAATAATATTTTAGAAATCCAAATCTTACTTGTTATATATTATCTAAACTTACTCCATTTTCATGTATAAGTTCCATAAGTTTGTTTTTTACCTCAACATAAGTATTATACTTGTCCTCGTTAAATCCTTCATCAGGCATATACTTATACTGTGTTCTTAACCATTGATCCATTTCCCAACATACATTCCACCAATCCGAACCTTGAGTTGCAAAGTTAAACTCTGATTTCTCTTCTGGTAGTTGAAATTTTAATATTGCTTCCATTATTTTTAAATTTATATCTTAAATATACGAAACTTATTTCAAGAAACCAAGCTTTTGAAAAGGATTTTATGTTAATGTAACTATTTTATCACAGTAACGTGTCCTTTGTGTATATATCTTTTATCTGTGTACATTTCTTTGAAATCGATTTGCCAAACATAAACACCCTCTTGTACAATTTCACCACCGTAAGTTCCATTCCATCCTCTTGAAGCATCATAAGATTCAAAAATTATTTCTCCCCATCTATTAAAAATCATTAGATGGAAATCAAATGGATCAAATCCTGATTCGAACACTGGTTGGAAAGTTTCATTGAATTGGTCTCCATCAGGTGTGAATGTGTTCGGAATATAGAATAAGATAATTCCTTTTACATTCATATATAATGTAACACTGTCAACACATCCCGACAAGTTGTATGCTTTCAACTCAACTGGATAGAAAACATCACCTACCTCATCAGGGAAGAAATGTATAGGATTCATTACATCCGTTTCTTCTGTTCCGTCACCGAAGTTCCAGATATAGTCAGAAGCGAAAAACGATTCATTTGAGAAATGAACCTCTGTATCATTTGTGAATACTGAAGGTGGGTTCATTGAGAATCGAGCAACTGGTTGATCTTCAACAGTAATATAGTTAATAATGGTTGAAATATTTGTACAACCGTTAATATCAACCACATTGACCATTACATCAAAAGTACCTGATGATAAGTAAGTATGAGATACACTTGATGTTGTTGAATCAATAATCACATCACCGTCACCAAAGAACCAATCAGTAGATACAAGTTCCACATCAGAAACGATTGTAAAATCAGTTTCAAAAGGATTACATCCTATCAAACTATCACTTGAAAAACTAATATTAGGTAACGGATGTACTACAATATCAAGACTATCACTTGATACACATCCAAAATCATTTGTAACTGTAACAACATACGTTGTAGTGCCAAGAGGTGGGGTAAAAACAACCCCATCAAATATACCAGATGGTGACCAAACATAAACTCCAGGATCACCTGACGCTGTTAAAGTTGTAGATTCACCAATACAAAGTGATTGATCTGGTCCCGCATCAACTATTGCTGGTGAGGCTATGATAGAGATTGTAAATTCAGATACATCGTCAATACAAGGATCAGTACCTATAACTGTATATTCAAACGTGTAATCTCCAGATGCAATAACTCCATCTATCGTAACAACTCCAGTTATTGGGTTAAATGCCCCACCAGTTGGTGTCACTTCAGACCAAACTCCTCCCACATCATGTCCAATAAGTAGAGTGTTTAAATCAAAAAACAATCCTTCTAAATTACAAATTGTGCCTTCACCATCTAAACCAGCTGATGGTTGATTGTAAACAGTGATGGTATGCAATGATGTATCGTTAACACAAAGCGCACCACCGAGTGCAATGTATCTGAAGGTATAATCACCAGCAGTGACTCCCGTTGGATCAAAGATTCCAGTGACAGGATTGAATGCACCTCCAGTTGGAGTAACTTCTTCAAAAACACCTCCTTCAGCAATTAGAATTGTGTCAACAAGGAATGTATTCAGATCTCCAGTCTCTAGGCCCGAATTACACATTAAGAATCCTGCGCTATCTTCGCCAGCACTCACTTCAATGAACTCAATTATTAATTCGAATACGTCATAACATCCACCAACAGTGTCTGCCATCATTACCCAGATATCATCATCAGGTCCAATAGGGCCACCAGGCCAAATGTCAGTGTCATCATCAATGTCATCTGGTTCTTCTGTATAAAAGACGATAAACGTACCATCAATCAACATTCCATCCGTGATATCCAAAATACCCAAATCCATTTCACTACATTGTGGTCCAGGATCAGCAATGATGATATCAGGAGCAAGACCTACTCCCCTAACAATGATATACTTAATAATCGGAGTTTCGAAGCAATCTCCAACTGGAACTGCTTCTACTCTATATTTTGTCGTTCCTACTGGATCTACAGATATAACTGGACCATCTCCAACTTCTTCATCTGTATCATCATTGTACCAAGTTACTTCGTATCCAGGCCCTAAATAAGGACCGTCAAATTCTAATTCAATTGATCCACCCGTACAATCAAAATCAATTGTGTCAGGAATTTCTTCGTACAAACACGAGGCCTCAGGACCTCCTGCTCCATCATAGTCAATGAAATATAAACTTTGAATTGCATCTTCGACTTGAGACTCATCTAAGATGACAAGAAATTGAAAATTTTCACTCGCACCGGATGCTAAACTGGCTACTTTATGTGAAATTGAAATCGCGCAATCACAAAAAGTTGATGCACCTTCAGTTCCTGTCAATCCACCAGTACCATTATAAATGTCCGATCCACTTGGAACAGAGAAACCACCCCAACTAACTCTTGTGTTTGGATCAATTGCACCAAGACCAACAAAATTTGACCAACCAGAAACTTGTGTTGCACTAACCAATGCTTTTGGACAAAATGGATCTGGCTGAGCCAAAATTGTATTTGTCGTCATAAATGACCATCCAATTGGTTGATTATTATCGGGATCGAATGTTTTATAAAAATAAACATTGTTCTTTGTTACAGGGTTGGTATTCGTTAAAGTAACGTCAACAGTGTAATAAGTTACTGTAGTATCTAATTTATACGTCATGTGAATGTTGATACCTGCAATACTCCCATCCCAGTCTACCAACTTACATTTACCAACAACTTCGTAATTACTGATACCTGTTCCTGAAATTGGAATATCATATTCCCATGCTTTTGAATTCTGGTAATCGATTCCATCCACTTGTAGTCCAATTGTGTTTTCAGGAGTTCCAGGTAAGTAGAAATCGCCATCATAATTCGCCCATCCATCATCTAAAGGATTTGCGACGAACCCCAATTGACCTCCTCCACCACGATTATGGTTTGGAAAAGAAGGACCTATTGAGGATCCTTCATAACCTTGCTGATGAACACCGATTTCAACTGTCTCAGAAATCAAAAATGCATTAGTACCTTCTATCTGTGATAAACCTATAATAGGGAATAAAACCCAAATAAGAGCTAGTATGTAGTGTGACTTTTTCATGTTTCCTTAATTTGTTGGTTTAGTTAAATGATCTAAATAAAATTGCAACCCTTCATAATCTGCTACATCTGGGATATATTCTATTAGTATCTGAATAATAAGATATCTTTCTTCATAATGTATTATAGGTGTAATTAGGTTTGCTGTTAAATAAAATTCTAAAATACGGATTGCTTCTTCTTTACTATCAAAACATAGATGAGAAATATCTACATAATAATATCGTTGTATTGGTATAGAGGGTATAGTTATTCTATAATTTGTATCTATACTAGCAACAGTTAATGGGGGAGTTTTAACTGGTATACTATATGAATTTAGAGTAATAAATAGTAATAAAATTAAAGATGTTAAAGTTTTCATATACTTGTTTTTTATTTATAAATATCAAAGCTAAAAAAACCCCTAGCAGTTTCCATTGATCAGATAGACTTGCTAGGGGATGTTATTAGTTATAGAGTTGAATATGCAGGCAACGTCTTGCATACATAAAGCAAATCTCCTTTCCCAACAACGAGAACACCAATGGGCAGATCTTACGGTATGCACCCCTGGTTGTTTGGCCTATGACTATCTCATCATAGGGGGGTTTTGGGTTATATAATTTCTTCAAATTCAACACTTTCAACAGTTTCACAAAACAAAAAATGGGATTGATCTCTTAAGACATGGTCTCCTTTTAACCAACCTTTAAAAACATTTATTTTATCTCCATTTAAATCACCATTTTTATTCTCAAAAATATATATTGGGATACGTCTTAAAATAATATATACTTCTCCACTATAAAAATATAACTCCTTCATCTTCATTCTTTGTTTTTATTTCTTAAATCTTTTAATGTAGAAAAAAATCCATATAAAAAAGCTATTAAAAAAATTACTAGAGATATAGGCCAAAATATAGCTATAAGACTTCTCTCTATCCAATTAAGGGATGGATATTCTTTGTTTTGAGAATATATTATTTCAAATAAAGTAATAAAAATTAACCCAACAAAAATATAATCTAAGATATACGAATTAAACATAATATTTTTCAAAAGTTTTAGATTCAAAATGTCCTCTTATAATTAATTTAACCTGTTTATCATTTACAAGAGGTTTTCCATGATCCCAATTGGGAGAAAAAAACGGTAAGCCTTTTTTCAACCCTGCAAATACTTCTGCTTTGTCATTTAAAAGATAAAATTCATCTTCCTTAGACTCTAATAACTTCTTTTTCATAATTAAAAACCATAAAAAGGATCAAAACCATTATCTTTAAGGTTTTGAGGTTCTTTTTCATCCAATTCAAATTCCCCAGAATTATCTTTATACCATTCATCTTCCTCCTCAACATATTCTTCAACTTCATCTTCAGTTTCTTTATATTCAGGGAGGAGTCCTGTTCTTTCGATTAGATGCCATACTCTATCTTTCCAAAGATCTAGATTTACGCCTTCAATTTTATCATCCCCTTTTACTCCATGTTCCGTTAATTCAGTTAAGTCAACTAAAAGTTTAGCACTTAAGTAATCAAATTCTTCTAAATTTGTTACTCCATCTTTAAACATGTTTTTAAGAGTTAAAAACTGGTTTGTGATTGGGAATTTTGTCTTTATCATAACTTTTATTTTTTAAATTTATACCTTAATATACGAAAGCTTCCTTAGGAAGCCAAGCATTTTACTTAAGATATTTTGAAAGAATAGCATTAAAATCTTCTATATCTTCTATGCTACGATCTGGGAGTGAGGTTGTTGGAGATAATTTAAATCCCCCATCATATTTTCCTAAAATCATCATTACTTTCTTTAAAAAATCTTCACTTGGATTCCCCCTTTTAATAAAATTAACTATACCCATTTTAGTATATGGTTCAAATTCTTCATCTGGGATATTACTTTGGGCAATAGCATTTGCTATGTTATCTTTATTATCAATAAGAGAATATGAAGATTCATCTGAAGGTAAAAATGTATCTTTTCTCAATACCATACCTTCTCTCCCATCTGGTTTAATAACAGTAAGAGTAGGTCCACCATCATCTTTAACAACTTTTACTCTACTCCCCTTCCATATAACAGATTTTTCTTCAGAAAGAGCTTTTTTTAACTCTTCTCTAATGAGTTCTTTTAATTCTGATTTTTTCATAGTTATGATTTTAATATAAATATGTATTAATTTGATAATGGTGCTTTAATTGTTGGGTGTGATTACTCTTTGTATAAAAAATAATATGTACCGTTATTAACTTGTTTCATTCCCATCCTAGAAGCTATTAATGGAGCCATCTTCTTATATAACTCTTTTCTAGAAGGTTCTTTGGCTGAAAAGAAAACAAGCTCAGCATTTTCACGTTTCATTTTATCAACTATTGCATTAATAACAATACCAAAGATTTTTGCAGAATCAGCTCCTCCTAATCCAGTAATACCTTTGCCTTTTTTAACGTCTCTAAATTCAACATGATATCCTTGACCGTCTTCCCACATTTCATTAGCTGCGTCAGGTAGAAGTTTACCTGCAGCAATAGTAGCCCTGTCTGGTAAATTTAACCATTCTAAAGATGTAATGTCTATTACATATTTTTGATCGTTAGGGCCGGTAAAGGTGGCAGTGAAATCTGTTTCTTCACCCTCACGCCATCTGATTTTTTCTTTTGTATCAAACAATTCTTTTATAATCTCTTCTCTAATGAGTTGTTTTAATTCTGATTTTTTCATATTATTTATGTTCTCTTTTGAAATCTGCAGATAAGTTTTTGATTTTGTTAGCAGCCGATCTACATCTTCCTTTAGCAGCAGATGATGTTTTGTCAATTTCTGCTTCGATCAATAATACTTGTTCTTTAATTGCTTCTAATAATTCTTGTGTGTTCATAATTTTTATTTAATTTATTTTTTAATATATTATTTAAGATTTATTAGTTTTGAGTATTACCTACTAATCCACCTTTTGTTGTTGTTTTTTCTTTGAGTCTGAACTTTACAACAAAATATTGTGGTGCTGGAAATGCTTCTCTATTGTATTGTTCAAGTTTTGGGTATGAAGATAGTAGTTTTTTTTCTGTTTGTAAAACTAAATCTTCAGATGTAGGACCACCAAATAATTGAATTTCTATTATTGTTTGTTTTGTTTTTGGGTCATCATAATATGATATAAGAGCTTCATTCTGCTCCCCCTTTAAAGTTGCACCAATTTTTTTGCCATAATCAGCACTTTGTATTTGGGCTACTAGTTTAGTATTAACACCATTTTGTTTTAAAAATGAATATATTTGTTTAGCAATTGATTTTACTTCTAAATTGTCTTCATTTAACACTGCCATCATTTTTCTAGCTTGGCTTTCAGTAATTAAACCAGCTAATTGATTCATTCTTATTAATTCTTTCATTTTGTTTTATTTATTATAGGTTATGTTTAAACTTATTTACAATAGTTTACATATTTTTAATATTCTACGACTTCCATTTCACCGTTTTCAATGGTAACCCATACCATTCCATCTTCTTGAAACGATTTAAGTTTAGGATCGGTGGTATCCGTTGTGTAATAAACAGGTTCTCCTTTTTGTAAGCTGTCCTCATTCCATCTACCATTTTTCTCTAATCCACCTTTTAAAACATATACACCTTCCTTCTCATTTTTAAGATCCGACATTATGGTTTGTGTATTTGCAGTATAGGTTCCATCTACTTTAAAATCTTCATCTTCATTTAAAATAGCTATTATTTTTCTAGCTTGGCCTTCGGTAATAGTACCAGCTAATTGATTCATTCTTATTAAGTCTTTTATTTTATTTTCTTTTACTGGTTCTTCTTTTTTACCCATAGCAAATTTTGTGCTTTGAGCATATGGTTCTTTAAAATCAATATCACCAGCTTTTAATTTAGTTAATACCTTTTTTAAATCACCTTTTTTAGCATCAATCACAGGCATATCAACACGTGAAGGGGCATTTGGGTGGATTGCTGTGGGGAGTTTTTTAGCATTAGCAATAAGTGTAGCTTTTCCTTTTTCAAAATCACCACCACCAATTTTAGCGATAATTGCTTTAATTTCTTCTGGTTTTTTCTCACTCATAGGCCATTGATCTGTACCTTGAGAAACAAATGCATCAATTGCTTTTGGGATTAAAGCTGCAAATTGACCAACATCACCTTTACCAGGATTACCTTTTAAGCCTCTAGCTTTAGTATAAATGTTTAATGCAGTTACTACATCATCTGCGGGCATATCAACTTTAAACACCTTAACTGAAGCCCCAGGATTTAATAGTGTACGAGCTGCCCATCTATGATGACCATCCATAATATAACCATCTTCTGAGGTAATAGCTTCCATATTGTTAAGATCAGGAGTAGTACCTGTATCAGCAAACCCTAAAGCAAAAGATAATGCTTTTTGTGGAATTACTTCTTTCTGCATTGGTTTTAAACTACCAACAGCAACTGGTGCTTCACCTGCATTAACAGCGTCATCGTTATTGCTGTTGTCTTTTGTCCCAGCAGATACTGCAGCTTTAGCAGCGGCATCAGGAATTTGAGATAAAGGAATAGCTTTATTTGATCCAAAAGCATCTTCTCTTAAAGCTTGTAATTTTTGTTTAGCATTAGCTTCTTCATCTTCAGTAATAATACCAGCTAGTTTTTGCATTCTGAGAAATTCCTCGCTTAAAATTTGTTTAATCATTTTATTTATTTTACATTCTTTTTCTAAAAAATTCTCTTAATTCTTCCTCTTCGTTTGTTGGAAGAACAAATTCATAATCATCCATTGATAATACTCTACCTTCACTAGACATTTCAATAATGTTATCTGTTAGTTCATGAAGATCCATATCACTCTTAGCATCCTCTCTAGCATATTCTAATAAACGAATAAATAAAGGAACATCTAATTTAATTGTATCTTTTGGATTTGTCATATATTTTATTTATAAATATTAATAGTTAATGTAATATTCCAATTTCCTTCATTATTTCTTTCATATGGCGACATTTTCTATCTTTTGCTCTATATTGCCCACTGCAAGTACATTTAACTTTAAAATCACTAACTTGAGTAACAACATAAAAATGACCGGGATCAGATTTAGATTCAAATTTCCATTCTTTCTTCTCTATTTTTGGAAGTAGTTTTGAGATTTTTTCCCATTTAATATCATTTAAAGTAGTCTCAGGCACTACTTTCTGCCAAGTAGGTAAAATATATTTTGATCCATCTTTCTTAGTAAATAAACTAGGAGAAAAAACAGGATGATTATAAACATATTTAAATATTTCTACATGAATAAAATCACCAAATCCTTTAGGATTAATTCCAAATGATTTTCCATCCGGGCGATAAAGAATCCTACTTCTTTTTGCTCCATATTTATTTTTATGTGTAAATTTCCAAAGCATAACCTTCTTTTTATATATGGAATATACGAAAGATTTTCTAGAAACCCAAACTTAAGATATAGTAAGAGTATACTCTCCAGTTCCTCTCAAATAATAATCAGTGCCCGTAACAGCAGAATCAGGCGTGTATTTAAATGAAGAAACACCCTCTGGTACCACTACGGATGCTATATAAGATGATGTAATTATTGTCATTGAAGAAGAAACAACATATGTTCCTTCACAATTAGTAGGAGTAGAAGAATCATAAACTCCATTAATATTTCTTACAGACTCTAAAACAAAATATGATGATCCTGAAGGATTAGTAAATGCAAAGGTTTTTAGTCCAGATAGGTTTTCTCCTAATGATCCTGAGTTTTTTAGTTGTGATGGGGTATATGTTGCCATTTTATTTTTGTTCTTTTAAATAATCTAATGCTTTAACAACTTCAGAACATTTTTCATACAATTCATGTTTTTCTAAAATTGGTAATTGTTTTTGTAAAGTGCTTAAGAAATCTTTTCTATCAATTGTAATATCATAAATACTTCCTTCTTCTAAGATCGTTACACTTAAAACATGCAAATGTCTTTTTTTACTTTTAAGATTCTTCAAAATAACCCCAACCAAAGCCTCAGATACTCTTTTATCTTGGCTAGATATAAGGTTTTCAAATTCATCACTATTATTTAATATAAGATCCAAAGCCATATTAGAATAAATTTAAAAATTTAGGGTTAATTTCTTTTGTTTTTAACTTCTCATTTCTCTCATCATCTTTCAACATTTTAGTAGCTAATTTTTCTAAATGTTTAGATTTTTGCTTATCAAAGTCCTTAACTATCTTATTATGTTTTTTATTTTTCATCGATTATAAATATTAAATATTTTTACTAACCAATGAATATGGATCATCATCTTCATCATCATAAAAACCTAACTCACGTAACCTCTTAACATGATAATCATCTAATTGCATTTGATCCCCTTGTATCTTTTGAGTTGTTTGATGGGATTCTAATTTATCAATTTCTTTTTCATTAAATATTTGCCCATAATATAAGAAATAACAATTATAACATACTAAAGAAGCATTACCATTACCCCAATTTGTAGACTTACCATCTTTAAAATGCAGAATCAACGGTATCTTGTTATCTAAAACGCGTCTCTCATGAAACCCACACGAGTGGCACTCTTCCTTCCATCTACCCTCTATCACCATCCTATGCTTTAATTTCTTAGGAGAAAAATTTGAAGCATCAATCCTACCCTCAATAATATCAAGCAAAGGTGGATCCTTTCTCTTAAAATTTCCCCCATTTGCTGCAAATTTTGGAATACCCTTCCCAGATGGGTTTTTATGTAACTCAAACAATGTCTTACCAGTAGCATCATCCGTATATTTTTTCATCCAATCCTTCAAATGCCAATAAGAACAATTCAGATATCGAGCAGCAGCTCTTACTGATTTTGTTTTATCCATGGCATCTAAAATTTGACCTTTTGTATATGGTTTTGGTGCTGGCATTTTATTGTTTTTTAATATATTATAGTTTAAGTTTCAATAAAACTCTATATAATTGTTTTGGAGTGTTCACAATAAACTCATTACTCTCCTCATTTAATTTTAAAGTTAAATCAATACCTTTTTCTTTTTCTTGGGAACTCAATAACCACCATATTATAATTTGAGCCTTAACCTCTCCATAATGTTTATATATAAAACTCTCCAAAACCTGATTATAAAAATCATCATATATTGTTAGATCAACTCCATACTCTAACATTTGTAGTGTACGTTGATCTAACTCAACTAATCTTTCTAATAACCCACAGAAAAATTTTTCATCTTTTTTTCTTTTTGAAGCAAGACTCTCTTCAATCTTCATCCCACTCCCCATATAATCGGTGAGTGTTTTAGATATTTTATTTTTACTTTTTTTCAACTCTAAACAGTTTTTTAAATTCATCTACATCTAATTTTTTTACCAGAGAGAAACATTTAATAGCAGAATCTTTATCTTTAGCTTCTACTGTCCCAATTATTTCTTTTTTACTATCTGATTTAATATAAAATATATATTTTTCCATCTTTTAATATAATATACGAAAAAAAATTCTCATTTCCAAAAAATTTGTATAAAAACTAATAAAGTAGCTAAAAGTAGAGATATTAATGTTTTAAGATTTATTCCTTCCTTGAAAAACATCCCCACTAATATCGCGTATATAACTATCCCACATCCAAACCCAATAAAACGAACAGGCCACATCACTCCATCAAAATATTGAGTTGTGTATCTAGTTCCCCAAATGTATAAGTAAGAAATGGGTATTCCAAATATAGCTAATAGTAGAGTATTTTTTTGGAACCATCCCCATAAAAATTGCCCATTGAGTTGAAACCATGTTACAAAATGGGCTAGTAAGAAATAGGTGAGGCCTAATATTAAATTTTTCATAATCTGGTATATATGTATTTAGGTAGTGGTGGGGTGTTTAGGGAAGCTTTATAAGAATTTTTTGTTTGATTTTGGGTCATGTTTTATGTAATTTCCCCATTTGTATTTTGCATAGTTATGTCCATTAATTTCTGCTTTTCGTCTTGTTTCTCCATTTGTTGAAGCCGAGGCAAAATGATAAAACTGCATATTATACGTTTTTGATTAACCAATCAGAGAATTGTATTGTTTGAATGCTCCCAAACTCTTGTTCAAATTTTCTACAATTTAACGCATACTTCTTATCATGACCTAATCTATCTTCTACGTACTCAAAGTCTACAGTCTTACCCAAATGAGTACCTATCAAGTTTAGGATTTCAATATTCTGATATCTCTCACCTACTCCAATATTAAACACTTCTTGAATCTTATCTGACAAAAGCAGTTTGTATATAGCTGCTGCGTTATCGTCTGCATGAATCCACTCCCTTACTTGTGTTCCATCTCCGTAGACTGGAACTTTCACATTACTCTTGATTGAATGTATTACTTTTGGTATAAATTTTTCTTGATGTTGGTTTTCTCCGTAGTTGTTACAAGTGCGAGTGATTAAGTAAGGAAAGTTAAAAGTTCTGCCTGCTGCAGCAACTAACAAGTCAGCTGCTGTCTTGGTTGCTGAATAATACGAACTCGGGTTCAGTTCTTCACTTTCAGTTGCTGTGTGATTGATATCTGTGTGGTCGGACATATCACCATATACCTCATCAGTTGAGATGTGTAGGAATTTTTTTAGTTTAGGGTTTTTTCTTGCAACTTCAATTAAGTTGTATGTACCTTCAACATTCGTTCGAACAAACGGTAAACCATCTTTAATTGAGTTATCGACGTGTGATTCTGCTGCAAAATGTACAATATAATCGTAATCGCCTAAATCTTCTGCTGTCACATCGCAAATGTCTTTTTCGAGAATTGGGGTTGGGTGTTTGATGTTTTTTCTAGATGCAGCATAAGTCATTTTATCTACAATCAACACTTCGTGATCTGTACTTTTGTTAACATAATTAACGAAGTGTGAACCAATAAAACCTAAACCACCTGTCACAATAATTTTACTCATAAAATATATTTTAAATTAGTTTCTGGGTTATGATGTATGTAGCTACCCCATTTATACTTAGCATATTCATGCCCATTTCTCTCTGCTGTTTGTCTTGCTTGTCCATTTGTAGAGGCAGATGCAAAGTGATAGAAATGTAGATTGTATAGTCTAACCAAAGACAGATTGTTTAAACTTGCCTTCAAAAAGAAATCCCAATCAGCAACCATTCCTAGTTCATAGTTTTCATCCCATCCTCCTACTTTAAGATAGTCTAATTTTGACATAAAAATAGGTAATGTTGAACCAAACCCATCTTGTTTTTCTGTAGAGATGGATTTTTCATATTCCCAAAATTTATCTAAATCAAATTCACTTACGTTTTTACCTAAATCTTTAATATGGAATTGAGAGAACATGCTTGGGTATGGTTCAATTTGATTAGGTGAGATTAAAGCACCATCCCTCCAATTTAACTCAAGAATAACATCCCAATCCTTGGGAAAAACATTATCATCATTTACTATGAGTATTTTATCATGTTTTGCATTATAGACCCCCAAATTAGTCCCTCTACAAAGGCCTTGATTAGTCGATAGGTTCAGTATATCAATAGAGTCTTCCCATCGGTCTAAGACGTCTTTATTTAAGTCATAGAACCCATCTACGACAACTATGATCTGATTTTTGTTTTGCTGTCCCTCAATTGCAGATTTTAAGCATAAATCGAGCATGTCAGGGGATTTATAGGTTGGGATAATTACTGAGATCATTTGTTATTTTATTTTTTGGAATCCTACTTGGTATCCTCTAAGAATCATATTATAATTCTCACTGTACATATTATAGAAAACATCTATACCTAATTGTGGGGAATTAATTATGTGGAGGTTATTTGGGTCTTTCCATCCATAGTCATCAAATATTATTATTCCTCCTTTTTTTAACATTCTATGAGAATAATAACCATCAACTAAAGTATCATCAGCTCTATGAGATGCATCTATATAAATTAAATCATATTTCTCACCATACTTCCATCTAGGTAATATTTCTTGGGAGAATCCCTTGTTTATATTAAAATTAACATTTGGGAAGAATGATATGTTATGGTTGAAGTTGTTTTCAATGAAATTATCCTCTTCTAATCTTTCTTTAGTACCTGACATACCTGATTCGTTTAATGAACCTCCAAATGTATCTACTATGTCGTAGTTATACTCAATTGAATCATCATTAAGTATATTTTCACATAACCACACTGTTGCTCTTCCTTCGTAACATCCAACTTCAAGAACATTTTTTATTTCACCCTTCATTGGTGGGAGTAACTGTTCCCAACCTGGTATTGCTATGTCAAACCAAGTTTCTGTAAATTTGTATTTTTCGTTATATTTGTAATTCATATTTTATCATGTTGAGCATTGTATACTCCTAAATTAGTTTCTCTACATAGACCAACATTTTCTTCTATGTTTAGAATATCAATATGTTTAGAGTGTTTTTCAAGTACTTCTTTATTTAGATTATAGAACCCATCTACTACAACTATGATTTGATTTTTATTAACCTGTCCTTCGATAGCGGATTTTAAACATAGATCTAGAGCTTCGGGGGATTTATAAGTTGGGATTATAACTGATATCATAGTGTTAACCAATTAATAGTAGGTGACATTAATCCTTCCATACAGTGAGTTGATAAACCAGGAATAGGAGTAATTACAAATCTATTTCTGTTTTGAGCTAACCAAAGATATTTATTATGATCTCCTTGTAAATTTAAGTGTATATCATAATCTTCCTGGAATAGATCATTTTTGATTATATAAGTTCCACAGGTACTAGGTGTAGTTCTCCAATGATGATTTTTAGTAGTAAAGATTTTGGATGCTAAATCATCATACATTGGTAAAAAATATTTATCATTATGATCATACAACGAAACATAATTAATATTAGAATAAGTATTAAATAAAGTTGTTACTTTTTCTACCCATCCTTTAATATGTAAATAATCATTTTCTACAAAGTATATTAAATCTGATGGATCTTTAACTAAGGAGTGAGCTAATTTATAAGAAAACATAGATGAAGCAAAATCACTTCCTCCTTTAAATTCATGAACGGTAAATTTATCTAAATATTTTCCAATAAAATTATTAGAAGCTTTACCATCCATTATTACATGAAGTTCTACATTTTCTTCTCCTTCTATGCTATCTAAGAAATTTAAAAAACATTTTTCAAAATCAAACCAAGAAGGTCTGCCTTTATAATCACTTCCTTCAATTTCGTAATGTCTATAAAATATGTGAATTTTCATTGCTTAGTTAAAGGTTTATATACATAAGGATTAGGAAAATCTCTCTCAATATAATCTTGCTCAAGCATATCAGTATAACGATAATGGCAAGACCATCTAATAGTATCATTCATTATATCTCCAGATCCATGTATTAGTAAAGTTGAGAATATTGCTATATCTCCTACTTCTAACTCAGGTTGAATAAAATCTCCTTCTACATCTACTTTAGCAAACCCACCTACAGAACTAAATGATAAAGGTCCTAATTTATGAGTTTCTGGCCAAATGAGTATAGAACCATTTTCTTTATTTACATCTACTAAAGGAACCCATACAACTACAGAATTCATACTTGATTCCATAGAAGACCAATCTTGATGGGGTGGAGTCTTATAATAAATTTCTTCTTTAGCTAATTGAGGATGATTAAAGAATAAAACAGGTCTAGTACACAAATTAGGGAATTGGATGCCCAATTCTTTTATTTTGTCAATTAGTTTATCTTCTAAAGGTAATTTATATAGCTCTAATAGACCAGTTTGGATTATTTTTCCACAGTTAATAAAAACTGTTTCATGTTCCTTAAAAAGACGAATCATATTAGATTGGAAATCTCCATCATATCCAAATCTATCAAACTGAATTTTGAATATATCTTCAGCTTTTTTTCTTAGGTTGTCTATGTATTCTTTTTCAAAGAATTTTTTTAGTATAACGTAACCTTGTTCTTTAAGTAATTGTTTTTCTTGTTGCATATCCTATTCCTGTTTTTCCAAATTCATTTCCATTATAAAACATATAATACAAGTTATTATGTTTAACTATTTCAGGGTAACAAACCATTTCATTTTCCCAAGAATCAGTTGATATATCTAACTCTATATTATTTTCTCGTACCCAGTTTATCCCATCTTTAGATACTGCTTTTTTAATTCTATAAGAATGTTCAGTATTATTTCTATAGTTAAATTTATCTCTAACTGAAAACCACATATAATATATAGAGCCTTCTTTGATTATCCTAGCAGCTGATATCCCTCCTTCATTTTTTTCTAGAGGGATACAGGTTTGATTAGTAGGTTCCCAATCAATACCATTATTCGAAAAGGCATATTTTATATCATAAGTAGGTTCCATTCTCCCCTCATGTTCTACCCATTCACGGCAAGATAAATACCACATTTTCCAAATCCCATCCTCTCTTAGAATATCAACTGTTCCAATATAACCTGGTTCTTTATAAGAAGTATGTAAAATTGGACCTGTAGAATATTTTTTCCAAGTTATACCATTATCATTACTTATAGCTAATCCTAAATTATTATGATAAGGAACATCTAATCTTCTTGACCAACCAATATAATAAAGGTATTTAACATTATTTTCTAGAGTTAGGATATCTGTAGGCATTATTCCTGACCAGTCAAACGAGCCTGGTTTTCCTAATTCTAGGTTTAGTTTAGTAGGAGGTGAATATTGAGTAGGATTATCTTTAAAAACACTGATAGCCATAGGTATACTTTTACCTTGTTCATTCCTAGTAGAATAATAGATTTTAAAAGTATCCGAGTATACATCCACTACTGGGACTTGAGAGTGGTGTTCATTAAATATATTTCCTTGTTTTTCCCACATATTAATATACTTCTAAAGCTGTTTTTTCTTGTTTTTTAGCAGGTGATCCCATGTAAAATCCATTATCATCTGTACTTTTTGTGATTAAAGATCCCATAGCAATTAAGGATCCCTCTCCTATGGTTACCCCATCTCTAATAGTAGAATTTACTCCAAACCAAGCTCTTTCTTTAACGTGACAGTGACCTGAAAGTACAACATGGGATGTGAAGAATACATAATCCTCAATTTTTCCATGATGGCCAATATGATTCCCACTCCACATAACAACATTATTTCCAATTTCAGTAAAAGGTTGTAATGTATTATCTTCTAGAATAAAGCAATTTTCTCCTATTTTATTATGACAAACAGTTGCTTTACTTGAAACATATGAAGCAAATTCATATCCTTTTTCTTTACCTTTTAAATATATTTGTTTTCGGACATTGTTCATTTTTACCCCTGTCATAGGTGAAAATAACAGGTATTCATCAGGAGGAAAATGTTGTTCTAATTCTTCAAAATCTACAACTGGTAATTCCTTAAAGGTAGATTGTGTTAAATATTCTTTACTAACTGTAAATCCTACTACTTCATATTCTGAATCATTTGTAAGATAGTAATGAGATAATTCGGCTAAATCATTTAACCCAAATATTACGGTTTTAGTTTTTGTAGACATAAGTTGTGTATTCATATAGTTTATAGTCGTTTCTAATTACAAAATTTCTGCTTAGGTTATCTTTTAGATACCATCCTAATTCATCTAAACCAACATGAAATAAATCTTCTCTTTCCCAGTCAACGTGTTTAGACATCAAATTAAAAGCAATTCCTTTATTACATTTTTTCCACAATTTAGAAATAACGGAGGTAAAAAATTCCCACATTTCTTCTTGTGTTAGCTCCAATTTTTCAGTAAATACCCCATTAATTATTATATAGTCAAAATTAGGTAAATTATTATCTTTAAATATATCTAAATGGTAAAAAGTTTGAGACGGAAATTTTGTTTTACAACTATTGTAAAAATTTTCGTTTATATCTAACCCGGAATAATGTACTTGTTTTTGGTTTGTTTTTATCCATTCATAAAAATGTCCTAATCCACATCCAAAGTCTAATAATGTTGAATCTTCATATTTAACTAAATCAAACATTACTTGATGTCGTTTTAATGTATCTTTATAGTTGGGCCAATCTACCCCTAAATGATTATTACCATGTTGTTTATAACAATCATCATAGTGTTTTGCTATTTTTAAGTAGCTCATATTAATGTATATTTAGTTAATTGATATTGAATATGTTCTTTAGGATATCTAAACAATAAATCAAGTATAGATGAATAGGGATTATCAAATTCTACATTTTCCATTTTTATAAAATTTAAATCAATCCCTTGAGAAGAAAAATCTTCTTTATTATATAACTTTTGTCCCCCAATAGCATTTATGTAATGATCTCCCCCAAAATGTTTTGTAATATCTTGCAATCCCTCATTTTTCTTTCTAGTTGTTATATTAACACTAGAATGGAATTTACGCGTACATTCAAGATATTCACAAATATAACGAATTGATATATAATTAAATTCTGAAATAGAGATAGGGTGAAGAAACGATAGTATAGTTTCTTTCCAGGGTTTTATTATTTTCTCTATTATTATATTATAATTAGATTCTTTTCTGTATAACATTTCTAAGGTTTTTTCAAATGTACTAAACCATTTTTGATCAGCTAATACTGTTACTTCAGTGCATGATTTATTTTGACTACCTCCAGAAACTGGGATATTGATAGGGGTATTATTTTTTAATGCATTTCGAGTCATGTAACTTCTTTTCATAAATGCTACATGATCCAATACAACATAGATATCAACTGCGTGAATAAGTTGAAAATACCCAATATAGGGAAAAAAATAGGGTTGCATTATACCTATTTTCATTCTCTATTTGCTTTAGTGTAAATTTCAAATTGGCTTAGATCTGGGTATGGTAATTCTAGATCTTCATTATATTTCTTTTGTCCTTTTGAGGTATAAAATTGATTCATAAGGAGTAATCCTCTAGCTGCTAACTCAGGCATCATATAAAAATTCCACCCTAACATATCAAAGTTGTCTTCATGGTAAGAACATTCTCTTCTTCCACTATATCTTGCTCTTTTAAACCAAAAATAAGCATCTTCATTATCAGTTAAAATAGCTCCTCCTTTAGATAATTTAAAATGTTTATATGGACCTGTAAAAGAAACACACATATGAGTTCCAGGTTTGTACATATCTCCAGAAAAACTCAAAGCAGAGTCCCAAACATTGGTAGGTTCTAATTGATACGCTCCTTTAAGAGTTTTTCCTTTAACAGATTTAAATTTTACTTTCCCCCCAGCATGAATAATTTCACATGGTACTGAAGGATAGGTTCGGGATGGGATTGTAATTTCTTGTCCCTTAATATTTTCATACATCAAAGCTAAAAATAAAGCATTGGATTGATTATCTACAGTTATCACATAAGGAGCACCCGTATAGTCTGAAAGTGATTTCTCAAATTCTTTTGTAATATCATAAACATTTTTCATACTTATAAATATTTGGTTAAGTTTATAAATTTTATTAATTGATCTTTTGTTTCTTCTTCTAATTTTTCTAAGTAAGGTCTAACTTTATCCATTGTATCCAAAGCATATTGAATATCATCTTCACCGTATGCTATCCCATATTTAAAAGCAGGATTTTTAGCTCTCCATATTTCTTTATCTAATCCTTCTTCAGGCATTACTATTGAAATACAACCACATAAAGCTGCTAAAGTTGAAATGTAAGTACAAGTATCGTAACTATAGAACTTTTCTGTGGTATTAAATATTTCTCTTAAGTCCTCAAAAGAATCACCATGGCCAATTTCCTTTGAATCTTGTAAATCATGAATTGGTTTATATCCTTTTTCTTGTCCTTTTCTTAAAGTATAACAAGTACCTTTTCTAGGTTTGTTTAAATTAGTAAAAAAGTCTTTACGTGTTTCTATTACATGAAGATAATTATCGGGTTCCCCTTCTCTTACAAGTTTACTTTGATTTGTTTTAAAGTCATAAGTGTAATTATAGAAAAATTTATTATGGAATACCCATACATCTTTTTCTCCCCATTGTTTTTCTACAGGACGAGGATTATTTAAAATGTATCTAATTACTTTTTTAGCTTGTAAAGGATTTCCTGCTGTTATTTCAGGATAAATTACTATATCTGTGTTAGGATTAAAATTAGTGCTAAATTTAGTATCCCATTTTTCATTAACACCTGTTTGGTAAGAGTACATAGGATATAAATAAGCTTCTTTACCTTCTTTATTTAATAAATGACACAACTTATGTAAAACTGTTATTCCTCCTGATTGAGAATCATATCCTGGACTATAGATAAAATATTTGGGTTGGTTTGTTATTTTATCATAAGAGGCATTTTGTTTCTCTTGTCTTTCTATATGTTTAGGGTGATAAAGAGCGAATGAAGGATCACTAGGTAGTGCTGTATATGTTTTAAATCCTTCTAATTTTTCATGAACCTTATTCACCCATTTAATATTTGGGGAGTTCTTATATATTCTCCATTGTCTATCAGGCCAATTAACCCAACCCTCAGGTGTTACTTGCCATCCCCATTTTGCTACATGCTCTGATGTTAAACCTTCTACTGTATTAATTCTGGGTACAAGCATTACATCAGTATCGGGATTTTCTTGTATTAGATATGGGATGGCTTCTATCAGATTTTCAGATGGGAGTTCATCAGCGTCTATATTAACAATTATATCTCCTGTACACATTCTATTTAGTTCATTTTTCCAATCTGCAAAGTGTCCTTGGAATGTACTTTCTTTTAGAGTAATATAATCTTTAGATGACCAAATGTAAAGCAAATTCAAAAGTTCTGCAGATGCTTTTGGTTTATCTAGTAAGACACATATTTCATCTTCAGGACGTTTGTTTTGTAATAGAAAAGAAACAAGACGTTGTATTTCTATAAACTCATGACAAACTGTAATCGCGTATGATATTTTCATTTCCATGTTTTGTTATGATCTGTTTTTATTTCGGATGGTTAGTCTTTTGAGATGTAATATTTTTGTTAAAGCATCTATTTTCCATTTATATTCTATTGGGATTATATTATTTCTTCTAAAGTTATATAAGCATTTAGAGGCTGTAAAGGTTTGTTCAATAGTTTCACAAGACTCTATTATATCTTTTAACCAATTTAAAATATCCCCAGGATGCCTACTTCTCATAACTTTAATTTAATAAAATATATGAAGGCCTCTTTGAGAGGCCAACGTTTTTTTTATCCTTCTAAAGCTCCAATATAATCTAAAGCTTGAACATACTCTTTTTCTTCAAACAACTTCATAGTGTTCATATCTGTTTTGAAAGATGTTTTTAGAGTTAGGTTTGTTTGTTCTTCTTCTGTTATAGGACGTGATTTAACAGAAGCCCATTTCCAACTTGTACCGTTTGAACCATATGGGAATACCATCCCTTTACCCTCTACATTTACTGTTTGAGGTATCCAGGTTAGGTCTGTTTCGGGATCTTTCCATGCTAGGTCTTTATAAAGTTCAGGAAGAGTTTCTAATTGTTGTTCATAGAATTCTTCTCCTTCTTTCATTAAGCTGTTGGTCCAAAACCCACATGATAAACTCATGTAGGTTGTAATTTCAGGGGTGTTTTGAATTTTGTAACATATATCACCTCCTGATTTAGGGCATTTAATTATTTCGTCGTGTTGCATTACTGTTCGATTTTTTTAAGTTTCGGGAGTTCTAATTTAGGTTGTTTTGGGGATTGAACCTTATTTAATTTTGGTAAATTTAGTTTAGGAAGTTGAAGTTCAACTTGTTTTGGAAATTCAGGTACACGTTCAGTTAAAACGGTATCTAATTTTTCTTTCATAGCTTCAAATGAGAAGTTTGTTTTTGAATGATGAGCTTGACGTTTACTTTTACTTAAATAATCTTTATAATTTTTATAAACATCTCTTAAATAATGACCTACATGACCTGTATCTACACTAAACCATTCTGCTTCTTTTAATAGCATATTATTTGCTGCTGTTGGATGCACTTTAGTTAAAGTACCTGGGAGGAGGGTTGTGAATTCTGGGTTTAGGAAATCAATATGGCCACTCCAATTTGTTGTGATGATAGGTTTTTTAGTTAAGCTAAACTCAAGTAATGGTCTACCAAATCCTTCTCCTTTAGTTAAATTAATCATAGCTTTTACTTTAGAGTGGTTATAGATAGAATTCATTTCTTCATTAGTGAAATCACCATGCAATAGATAAACATTTGGTAGTTTATATGCTTTTACAGTTGATTTAATTGCTCTAATTCTCTTTAATAATTCATCACGGTCCATATAAGATGTTGAGACAGTAGATGTTTTTAAGATAAGAGCAGGTGTTTTAGATTTATTTTTGAATGTTT
>Ga0208303_1000145_pt1 | contig 29390 bp, 38 predicted proteins | sample CB_VirMetaG_2_FD_184537 | JGI IMG/M metagenome (GOLD analysis project Ga0208303, IMG submission 184537) | Freshwater to marine saline gradient viral communities from Chesapeake Bay - CB_1504_2 Viral MetaG (SPAdes) (version 4) | ecosystem: Environmental > Aquatic > Marine > Coastal | place: USA... | reverse complement strand
CCGTCACTTGGGTTGATCCCAAAGGTGGCCCTTGAGGCTGCTGCTGCCGCGCATCAGCTTGGAGCTGACAAGTACGGCCCTTGGAACTGGCGTCAGAACTCTGTGTCGGCAATGGTCTATGTGAACGCCATGATGCGGCACATACAAGAGTGGAAAGAGGTCGAGGATAACGACCCGGATACGATGAAGTCACACCTAGGCAACGTCATGGCCTGTTGCGGCATACTGCTCGACGCCCAGGGTCAAGGTTGCCTGATAGATGACAGGCCCACAACACTTAAAAAGGAGATGACACAATGAACACAGTAACCGCCGATCTGGCCCGCGAAGTTTACGAAGGGCTCAAAACCCGCAACGAAGCCGCGATGGTCTTGAGCGAACTTTCAGAAATCGACGTGGCGATAGCCTTCGACATGATCGAAAAGGCCCGTCACCGTCATATCTTAAATCTGGTTTTCACTTACGAGCAGGAACAGTTTGAAGACGAAGACGACACCCGCTATGAGCGAGAGTACCGTCTGGGAGCCAGCTTATGATAACCACCTACGTTCCGGAGCGCCCTTTGTGGCTGCTTTGTGCCGAGGCTGCGGCCTACGGGGTTGTGGCGGGGTTAATTTTGAAGGGGTTGGGGATATGAACTCCCTCCTAGACGCCCTCATCCTCGGAGTTCTGGTTGTCGCCCTCTCGGTGATAACGTCAGAGCATGAGAAACTTTTTGATTATATGGGATTTTAAATATGAAACCGACACAAGCACAAGTCTCCGAAGCCCTGCATATTGTAACTTACCCGCACAGATACCGGCCTTCGCTGGTGGCGCTTGCAGAGCGTTTTTGCGCTCAGTGGGGTGTGAAATAATGGCTTGGAGAACACTAACCCCCGAGCAACGGGAGCATAAGAAGTTGCAGCAGCGTCAGCGCCGGAAGTATCTGCGGACCATGAAGCAGGAGCAGTACCGCGCCGAGCAGGACGCCAAGGAAGCGAAGATGGACGCCTGCTGGAAGTGGGACCGCGCACTTAACGGGCGGCAGTTTGAAACTCTGATTATGAAGGATGAACGGTGATGCCTAACTGGATCAAGAAACTGCTTAGAATCCGCCCCACTTTCGGAGGCAAGCACACGCCGACCATCCCGCGTAAGTTCCCCCGGCTCAAGGCGCTGGATCGGCGGGTGGCGGCAGCGCGGAATATCGAGTTTGACAAGGACGCTATGTAGATGAAACCCGTTAGCGTAACCATCCGCTGGTCAGACGGGTCACTGACCCATGATATTTATGATGGCGAAAGCTATTATCGCAATCCCGCCGCTATGGCTGACCGGCCCGTAGCTCTCCACGGCATTAACCGTTGGTCTTCTATATTGGCCTTTGGCCTGAAAGGAACCTTCATGGTGGGCAAGTTATTCACCACGTTGATGGTACAGCTATTGCCGACAGGTGCAACTCGACGCAATAAACCCCGGTTGGTGGAGAGCCGGGGAACGTCCGTCTGTGCGACAGGGATATATGAGCAGCTTACCCCAGAGCAAAGAGAGCGTGCAAAGAACGTGGATTTGCACCCGATTAATGAAGTAAGGCACGAACCCCTAGCCCGACAGGCCCAATTGTGGGGGGCCAAGGAAGCGTTGGAAAAGGCAAAATTTTCCGACGTGATCAGCGACGGCGAAGACATTTTCAATGCCATAGCGGATCAGGCAATCAGCCAGGTTGAGACGCTCATTGAGTCAACCAAGAACGATTAATCAACGGAGCCTTGGAGGGCCAATGGCCATGAAGCAGACAGGGTTTCTCAAGTCAAAGCTGAACCGTCTATGGGGAAGGCCGAACCATAGGGGGAGGAGGAAGGTAACGAGAATGATAATCACTTTTAAATTTTATTGTAAGGCCAAGCCGATCATCCCAAGACGGACACAAATGTGGGGGTGACTGCAATGGACAATGTAACCATCCGGTTGCGTTATTCTAAAATAACGTAACACAAACGTTACAAACGAGGGATTGAATATGACAAAAGCGCAGCTTGAAGCTGAGAACGAAAAGTTAAAAGGCATACTGAGAAAAGTATTCCCTGAAAAGTCAGGCAGCTATTTCATATGTGGCGAGTCTGGCGATAAGAAAGACGGGCTACCAGAGACTATTCTTATCTGCCCCGCATATGGTCTGGACGGCTTTCAGGCGTATGTGAAGAAAGGCAGCTACACTGCGCCGGGGTGGTGATGCAGTGATTAACGAAACTATAAACGAGGGTTATTTTGGCGTCCTTGTCTTTTCAATAGTCCGTAACCCGCCAAGGCCGAGCATACCCAGCAGAACAACAGATAGCTCGCCCCACTCAATGACCGGCAAATTCTCCAGAGGGAATATCTCCGATCCGGTGAAGTGGGCCACCATCTGTACTAAAGATATTAGCATAGGGAATAGCACGAACTTATACGCCATTGCGATAGCGCATATCCAGCCAACAGCGGGACGCCATCCGCCTTTGAACATCCCGCCATGCTCTGCTTCTTTTTCATTAATACGCATCTGTCCGGTCATCAACTGAACGTCTGCGTCGAGAAATGCCAAGTCACCCTTTTGCTGTAGTTCCGCAAGCGCCTGTGCCGCCTTCGCTTGGTCAGCAGGGTCAGGCCACACTCTCGCAATAACCTGATTGGCAACGCCGAAGATTGCGCTTACGGGATCAAATGCCATCAGTCGTCCTCCTCAAAATGCGGCCCGTCATAGAACGAGGTGAAGTCACCGCCCCACTTCCATTTAAAGCCGTTGTGCCATGCCGTATCCATAACCAGCTTGGCGTATGCCTTGTGCAGTTCCTTATCGTCCCAGACATATTTACCGTCCACCATCGGCAGGGTGTCGCAAGCCTTCGACGGGAACGAGTTATGCTTACTCTGCCCCCAACGGGCTTTGGAGTTGCCGAGGCGGTAGGCTTCCTCCTGTTCATGCTCATCCCGGTGGCCACAGATGATACCGCAGTCAACAATGGTCAGGCCTGTCTCCGAGCAGGTGTATGGCAACTGCGCGATAACCTTGGGCATAACAATCTTAAATTCTTCGGAGCAGCTATCCAGCCGCCGTTGCGATGTTCTCCCAAATGAAGCCATTATGGGCAAACTCCATTCCATTGACCACCAGATTCAAGCACCATTGGCAAGAGTTTCGGTAGTCCGTCAATGATGATGCCACACCCAATCAGGGGCCGACATCGGTTTAGTTTATTGTAGGCGAAGGCCAGTTGGTCGTCGTCAATCAAACACCCAACTGTCATGCCCCAGTATAATTTCTCTGGGTTTGACGAGTAGCGGATTTCAAACTTTTCATGATGATGCCCTTGCACAAAACACATTCCGAGGTGTTCCGCGTTTCTTAGGCAATCAACCCCCGCCGTGTGTACGAATACGCACTTCTGACCGTTTGACAGGGTGACGGTTAGGCGTTGGTGCCAATTCCACCCATCCCCACCCTCACGCTCGAATATGGCATCCCTGTAAGAAACAATCAGGTGCCTGGGTATGCCGTGCGCCTTCGCCCTGCGAAATGCCATAGAACCATGATTTGAGTCCACAAGATCAACGTCGGGGAATAGGTGTGCGACCTGACGTAAAACAGCCTGCCCCAGTTTCAATTCTCCGCTTGCGCTGGGGAGGTCTGGGTCACTATCGTGAAAACTTAACGCATGGTAATCAAGTTCATCTCCGATTCCTATCACACGATCTGGCTTGTACTTCTGTTTTATGGCCTCCAGGAAGGGAATCATGTCTGGGTGGTTGTAGGGCGCATGCATATCGGAGATGACAAGCACACAGGCATTTTCGGACACCACCGGGATGCTCTTGGGTGTTGGTGTGCGGAACAATCTGATTATATTGTCCTGCAATGTTGAACGCGGGACGTTATACTTCTTTGCAGCCGCCCTTTGCGACAGTTTCCCACGTTGCACGTCCTGAATGGCCTGCTGAAGGCTATCCATTAAGCTGCGGGTGCTTTCTTTGAAGCATCCATCATAAATGCAAAATATCCATTGTGCATCCGCCATATTTCAATCGTGTCGTTTTCAAAGTCAACAAATGACGATACCAACGTCACCAACTGTGCCGATTTTGGCTCTCTAAACATCCCACATTCCCCTTGTTGGATTTGGTAGTTTAACGCTGCTATCGCCTTTTCCTCAGATACCCGCGCAGACCGCCCGACCATCTCTATCGCCGCAGCCGTCTTGCAGGCCATCTTTACGGCGACAGTATTCCCCGGTTCGTATGCCTGTGATGCAAAAGAGAAACCCAAAACGCCGATAATGCAAAATATCCTAAATAGAATACTCATGCTATTCTCCGATTTATTTCAACCCAAGTTTAGCAGTAATGCCCGTGATAACAGCGCCTGTAATTCCACCAACGCCACCGATTGCGGCGATGCCAATCATAGCGCGGTTCTTCCAAACCTTCAATGACCCGATGTCTTTGCTGTTTTCCATGATGGTTTTCTCTGCTGTTGTCAGCCTCGATTCATTAGCTACAATGGAAGACTGCACAACACCAGTTAGGTCAGCGATCATCTTATTAGTCTGGTCGAGTTTATTAAACAACAGAGTGCGTTGGGCTTTACCGGATTTAGAGTCTGCTATTAGTTCGCCCAGTAGCATGTCGTTGTTTCTGTCGGTCATAGTCTAATTGCCTAGCGTCACTTCTTTGCGTAGATGGAAGTCTTGTAGTGCCATGCTCTATTCCTTACGGCTTGGGATGTTTGGCTTTAACGCCATCAATAATCGCCTTCATATCGGCAGCGGCTTGACCGCCCTTCCACAAGGCGTCTAACTGATCGCCAATCGGCGGGTATTCAGCTTTACGAATATCTTTGTATTTCTCGTTCGCCTCATAATCAACCTTCTTTGCTGCCTCGATAGCTTCATCGCTGTCACGCGCAGTTTCTTCTTCTGCTGTGAAGGCTACCTTTTGACCGTCGATATTGTGATAACGTACCATCATAAACTCCTAAGCATGTGAGATGCCAAAGACAGAAAGCCGACCAGTCGAGATATTTCCCCCCGAAAAGCTGACCTGTACCCTGTCAAGTGTAATGACCGCGACGCGCTGACCATACAGTGACCAGCCGTACAATTTGGCGGTGTAGGCAGAAAAAAAGCCCTGACCAGATAAAGACGGGAAGGTGGTGCCGTCGCCGGGGCGGTGCAGGAATAAAACCCCGCCGATACCCTTTCCTGCCGTGCCGCCTATGCTATTTCCTCCGGTAATACTTAGTTTTGAATCGCCTGTTGAGTTGAACGCGTAGTAAGTAGCAGCCGCTGTATCAAAAGAGCTTTGATGGTAGGCGTAATCTGACGCCCCAGTATCAACGCCGCCGGAGTCGCCAACATTAATATGGAAGCTAACGCCGGTGGTTGTTGACGGCACCATGTCTGAAATAACAATCGCGTATGTATCATATGTGCTGTCCAATCCTGTAATGGTCAGCGTGGCGTCTGTCGATGCAACTGCTGTGCCGATAAGGTTCCATGCACCGCCTGCCGCTGGCGTCTGGAATGTCGGAGCAGCCCCTGCGCCGTTAGACGTGAGGACTTGCGCTGCCGTACCCGCAGCAACCGTAGCCGGAGCGCCCGTAGCGTCCCACGTAATCAGTTCGCCGTCCGTGCCGTTCGCCAGGTCAGCAACGTCCACGTTAGACAGGCTGTTACCGGTGCCGTTCGCATCGAAGGTCTTGTTTGTCAGGGTGTTTGTGGATGAAGCTGTCATGCCCCGCGAAACAAAAACAACAAGCCAGTTATCCGGGCTGTTGTCGTCCGAGGTCACGTAGATGATGTCACCAACCGCTGTCAGCCCAGAATAGTTTCCGTTCACGCCGTTGATGTAATCCGTACCGTCACGAACAATAGTAATGGCGTTGTCAACGTTCTTGACTTCAAAGGCAAACAACACACCTTCATCCGACCCGATAGCAGGGAGGTTGATATCAATCGTATTACTGGTTGCGTCGAGGATGTAATACTTGCGAGCGTCCGTTACCTCTAGGTTAGTGGTCGCCGCCGTGATGTCTGTTACTGTTGCCCAGCCATATGCCGCCGCCTGTGCCTGAACAACCGCAGCCGCAGTCGTGATCACATCCGCGTTGGTGCTTACTACATCGGCATTCGTACTAACAACGTCAGCATTGGTCAGGACCAAATCGGCAGCAGCAGCATTCTCGGATACCAGAGCAGCAGCGGCAGAGGCAGCGGCAGCAGTAGCGGACACAGCGGGGTCATCGGTTTGCTCCAGGGCGGTCAGCCCTGCGTTCCAGCGGAAGGTCTTCAACGCTACGGGTGTGGGCAGCGTGGTGTCAACGCCCGTGGTGTCACCATCTGACAGCTTCATTGACCGAGCCACCGCAGTGTTGATCTGCTGGGCCATCATAACGGACTGGTCGAACTGTTGCTCAACAAGCTCCGAGGGGAAAGGGTCGTTCTCTACAAGGTCCAAGCCTTGTGTCAGGTCGACCTCGCGGATGATGACCAACGTCTCACCCGTCGCTGGGGCTGTGACCATCGTGACCGTACCGCCTGAGCCTGAGCCTGCACCTGAAACGGTGTAGTGTGTGGTGATGGTCTTTGTTGTCTCAACACCCGTCGAGTCGTTCACCAAGATGACAGTCAGGTCACCATCCGCGTAAAAGAGATAGCTGAAAGCAAAGGCAGTTGTGCTGCCGTTTCCTGCGTAGCTTACACGATTTACTGTTGAACTTAATGTCATTTCGGTTTACCTTTTAGGGTTGGTGTATTGTATCACTATCTCATAGAGGGGGGAAAGAAAAACTCTTGGTCGTTATCATCCTTTATGCGCTTCTCTGTGCGCTTGAGATACCCAGGGCTTAACGCCTCGGTGATCTCATACATGATGGCGTAGTCCAACGCGGTTCTGAGTGCGCCGGTCCCTGCGAAGGGGAGGTTGCCTAAGACTAAGCGGAACATCTCATCCGCCGCAGGGTCGCCCTCTTTCCACTTGGCGAACACGTCAACAATGTTCGTAAAGTCCTGCACCCCCGGGCCTGCAAAAGTCGTCAACACGTTGCCACCATAACGGTTCTTCATGTCACCGAACAGGAAGTCGCCAAAGATACCTATGCCGCCACCTTGGGCCATAGCCGCCGCGATAGTCTTTGGGTCCATAGGGTCCCGGGGCTTCCGGCCTTTCGCTATGTCTTTAAGGACCATAGACGCGTACCCCAACGCTGTACCGGCTACAATCATCTGGGCGACACCACGGAAGGCGCTACCATTTGTGGCGAAAATCTTAGCTCCCGTGAGCGCGGTAGCGTTGAGGTCTGATGTCCGCCCTAACGTCTCCGCACCTAACACACGCTGGACAACGGCGATAGGGAAGGTCTTTAAAGCGAAGAATTGGTTTAGCACAACCCGACCCATTGACCCTTGCTGCGCCCCCTGGGTGACGATGGCTCGGGTCTTCATATCTGGGGATAGGACCGCCTCGTCACCCCGGTCATGGAAGTACCCACGTAGTTTATCCCGCAACTCCGTGCGGAAATCATCAATGCGGCGCTTTGTTGGTTTCAGGCCGATACGTTCTAGTTCAGCTACCACAAGGCGCTCGTCTAGCTCGTTGGCTTTATCCACGTTGATGTAGTCTCGCCCGTCGCTCATGGTCTGCCGGAGGTCACTGATCATGGCCCACTCTTCGGGCAGGATACCTTGTTGGCGTAGGACACGTTGGTAATCAGGGTCTAAATCGTCCCAAGCCTTTGTTGACCGTAGCGCCATCTGGTGGCTATCGGTGGCTGCGAACTTGGTGCGTAACCTATCAGTCCAAGGTTGTGAGCCTGTGTACTTATACATGATCTGTTCAAGGCTGGATAACTTACCCGCACGGGACGTGTTCAAGTCCATACGCCCACCAACGGAAGCGATAGCTCCGTCAACGGCAACACCTAATGTTGATATAATCTCTGCACGGACATCAGCCGGGACGCCGTTAAGAATACCGTCAATCGCTTCACCCACACCTGTTAAGAATCCCCTCCCCTCCCTAGATACTGTGGAGGCGTAGACCGCAACATCCGGTATCTGGGACAACAGCAAACCGGGGAGAAGGCTTAGACGATTAATACTACGGACTGTGTGGTCAACCTCAGCGGCTATCTGCCCTGCCCTAGATACGCCGGGGACTGCTGCCATACCACTGATCGTGGGCCACCACTTTTTATCCAACTTCTCTTTAGTTGTGGCAATCCGCTGCATCATCACTGCATCACCGTTATGACGCTTTGTCACAGTCTCGATAGCTCTGTCAATATTAGCCTTGGCGTTGGGGCCATAGTTCTGGATGATAGCCACATCACGTGCGTGATTGGTCAGGGAGTTTACCACCGCAGTAGCTAAATCCCCAGGACCGAAACGCCGCAGATACTCAGCCTCGTCGACTGGGTCTTTGAAGTGAAACACCCGCTCCTGGCTCAACTGCTTCGCGGTATTGGAGAAACCTTTAAAGCCGCTGACGTTAAGGCTGTCATTGTGGCGCAAGTGGACGCCAGATATGATCTGGGATAGTTCTTCGGTCAAGATCGTTTGCAGCTTGGCAGGGTCATCGAGATCAGGGAACGTGCGCTCCAAGTCCAGCTTATCAGTCATAAAACCGAGCCAGCCGTCCTGATCTTTGTTTATGTGGTACGTGTCGTGTACACGCCGCGTCACGTACCCTAGCTCTCGTTTTGTCCACGCGCCGTAGCGGTTTCCTTCAACACGCAGCATATCACTATGTTTATCAATTATCTTAGCTATCTCGACGGCCTCTGGAAGTATACCCTCGAAGTTCTTCTCACCATGCAACTGTGCCATCGCCTTGAATACATCAGTATCAACGCCGGTCTTAGACATATCTCGGAATATCTTGCGGAGATTACCTTTCTCAATATCCGAGACAAAGGCTTGCGCCACTGCGTCTTGTTTAGACGTTATGCGATCACCTAAGAAGTCGCGGGAGCCTAGTACGTCACGCTGCAAGCCCAACATAGTGGCTTCTATGCCAACATCGGGGCGCTCACCGAAGATCGTAGTTAGAGTATCCACGTACCTCGCGGTGTGTAGCGCGTTCTTGGCGGCGTTGTTTTTTTGGATAATGGACGCCGTGATGACATCTTGCGCGTACTCGACTAGCTCCGCTTCTATCGTGGAGTCGTCTTTACCCTGACGCCGACCTTTTTCAATGAAGCTGTCGGCGCGTTTAAACGCCTCGACAACTTCATCATCAGATAAGTTTCTACCAAGCTTTGTCTGCACAGCATTTTGAACGCGGTTGATGCAATCTTGTGATGCCATTATCTAATCCTACACTGAAATGCCGCTAGGATAGCATTCTCATACGTCTCAGCAAGTTTTACGTTCTCCGCCTCATCTGACACGATCTTATCCAGCGCCGCCTTTAACTCTGGGTCACCCGTCTCAGTGGTGAACCGCTGTATATCTTCCATGATCTCGGCTGTCTCAGCTTGTGCGCCTGCCATATCCATACGGTCATCCTGCGCGGAAAACTCTTTGGTTCTCCTGTCGAGTTCAGCAAAGTTCGTGGTTCGTATATTCTGGGGTGACCGGGCGCGTTGCACCATATTAGGAAACGGGTTGGCAGGAGGAGGCTCAAGGGGTGTAGGGGTAAACGTAGTGCGCTCCCGTTTGACCCCTGTCGCGTGGAGTTCATCAGACGATTTAGCGACGGCATCCGACAAGGAGGCGACCAAGTCTCGCTTTTGTAGGTCCAACTCCCTTACTCTGGTACGCAACCGCGCCATCTCTGGTGTGTCTGTAGACTTAGCAGCAGACTCCAACTCACCTCGTGTAGCTTCAAGTTCATCTATTCGTCGCTGTAGGCGTTTTGCGTTGCGCTTGTTGCTTACTGCCTGCCGCTCTTTTAACGCAGATAGTTCTTCGTTAACCGCTTTAAGTTCGCTGCCCACCTCCTTACTCGCCGCCATGTCGTCCAACTGGCCCCTGCGGCCATTCATTTCAGACTCTATCGCGTCAAAACGTCTGAACAACTCAGGGTTCGCAGCGCGGGCGTGGTCTTGTATGTCCTGGCGTAAAGGTGCGCCATCGACCAGCACGGTATCTGGTGTGAGGGATATTTTTACTTCTGTTGGCGCAGTCACTAAGGCCATAGCCGTAGACCCACGCAGACTTTGTTGGAAGGATTCGGGAGACGCGACCATGTTGCGGTCTTCAAACGCAGCGGCTAAGTTCACCCGCACCAACTCTTCACGTTGTTGGGGTGTGAGGCGGGCAAACGCTTCGTCCACTGCGGCTCTACGTTGGGCGGCGATAGTATCCCTTACCGCCCTATCCCGCTGCGCGTTTATCGTGTCCCCAACGGCTCCGATAGCACCGTGCAGACCGCCCCCCAGAACCGTACCAAAGGCTAGGTTCATTAAGGTGTCGGCCATCGTATAGTCGGCTTGCTCGTTGGCTGCCTGCAAAGCCACAATAGGTTCAACCGCTGCTGCGCCGACTAACCCCTCCGCAGCGCCAAACCCCACACGCGTTCCTAACCGGCCCATACGTGTGGTCTGTGCGGCTAGCCGAGAAGCATACATGGCTGGGCCAGCGACAGGAATATACGCTGTCGCTACATTGAGCGGGTCAAAGGCGGCCACAACAAAACCCGCGGCAAAACCTCCCGCTGTTTGCCACCCCGACGCACGTGCGATGGCGTCCTGCTCTTTTGCCTCGTCGCGTTTTCGCTCAATTAGGATATCTAGGGTACTCTCTCTGATACCCTCCTCGGCCTTCAAGCGGACCTCCGCTTCTGCTATCTTAGCATTCTGATCCGCTATAGTGAGAACAGGACTCGTCTCATCCCGCTGTGCTTGAAATTGCTCCACGCCCCGAAGTATGGCGGGGAGGGGGCTGAAGCGTAAGGCGTCATCCTCGTATGCGGACAACGCCTCGCCAGTGGTTATCGCGTAGTCACTGAGGAGTGTCTTGGATTGAGTTACCGGGCCGCCTGTGAATATGGTCATCTATTTAAATTTCTTGTATAGAGTTGACGCGCCCCGTATCTTCAAATCGCCCCAAGTCACGGTAAGCGGCTGGCTGTCCAAACCAATGACAGGCTGTCTGTTTCCGTCTACCAGTAGCAAACCGGTTTCGTTTCCGTTGGTGACCCACGCCCCCGCCGTCTGGATATTCCGTAGGTAAGCATCCTTCCGATCCTCGATCCTCATTCCTCGCGACTCAGGGATGCTCAACAGTTTATCTACATTTATTGTTTTGAGGACTCGGCTTAACGCCCCAGCTACACTGCCAGGCGTGAGGTTCTCGGTCACAGGGACACGGTAAGTTTTACCAAAAAAGTAATCCCCAATAGCTATATCGTTTGCTGCCTTCTCTGCCACTTTAGTTAAATCTTCTTGACCGTTCATACTGGCCTGAAGGACGATGGCGTTAACCGCCTCGATACGATCAGCCATAGCTGTGACGCCGCCTTGTGTGTACGCTAAGGTGTTTGCCAACGGAGCTAACGCAGCCTTTGCTAGGTCTAAAGCGTGTGACCTTTGGTCAGACGTTGTAGCCTTCATCATATCGTCCTTGGAGACGGCGAGAGCAGACAGGAGTTTGTTGCGCGTCCCCAGCTTGTTTACCCCCACCATACCGGCTGCGACCAACTCACCCCCCGACATAACGCCCTCGTCTTTTAACTGGCGGTATACCTGAGGCCAATGCTTACCGAACTGGGTCTGCAAACCTGTGATGTAGTCCCCAAATTTCTCGGGCATCCCTGGGTCTGTGCCAAGGAGGGGCTTCGCGTTCTCTATACTAGCCACCTGAGTTTTATTAAGATACTGGATACCCGACTCAGGAATACCATTAGCTAACTGCGCCGTCCTTAGTGTGTTGACGACATCCTCAAACTTCTCTGGGGTAGGATCATCTGCGTAATCCTCTTGGGCGGCTCGCACCGTCGCGCTGTACTTTGAAGAAGCCACAACGGGGTCCGTTTTCCATAAGTCGTTGCGAGATTTAACCGCGCTTTCAAAATCGGCTATTGCCTTCTGGTCCGTTATGGTGTCGCCCTCTTCTGCGACGTTTGCCTGTAGCTCTGCACCCATCTGTGCTAACTGCTGGCTATCCGCAGCATTAACCCCGATGGTTATGCTACCACGGTTGAAAGCCTCGTCAGCGTAGATGTAGAGTTTGGCTTTTAAATCTTCATCAGCTATCTGCTCTATCAACTCGGTAGGGTATGAGGCGGTGAGCGACCCCGTAGCCATAAAAGCTATTTGCTCGTTGATGATAGGAAGCATCCTCTTATCATTCTCGTTAGCAGCTTTTAGCGCCGCAGCTTTTGCGGTGGACTCGGCTGCTTTTAACCGCACGTTCTGCCGTTCTTCATACTTCACATCTCCTGCCGTAGCTCGCGCTACATCCAACTTAGCTCGCATAGCGGCTAACTCAGTTACCCCAGCGGCGTTTACGTTGCGCTGCCATATGCCCATTCGCTTTGCGTCAGATAAAGCCCGTAAAGCTTTTTTCTGCATTGCGGGGTCGCTGACATTAGCTATCACCTCTTCTGCGGTGTAGGTTTTATCTGGGGTCGCTAAACCTAACTCTGTCTCTTGTATATTCTCTTCTAGCGCGATCAAGAACGCGTCTTGCTCTTGGCTCTCGTAGGTCTTTACCAAGCGGTTTACGTCGGTCAAACGCTTCTGATAATCTTTAGGATTGAGGCGCTCTTGCCAAACTTTCTGGGTCAACTCGTCCGCTACTTTTCGTGCTGCGTCCGCCGTTCTTGTCCGCTTGGGATCAAGCATCGAACCCACTGCTGTATCCCATATAGCCTCTGTCTGGGCAGTTCGCATCACGTTCTTAGCTGCGTCATCATTTAGGCGCATCTTGTCGATGGTGGCGTTTGAAGCTGCGACAGCTTGTGGGGCCAGAGATGGGTCCGCGGCAACCTGGTTGATGGACAAATCCAAAGTCTCTTTAGTAACCCTCCTCTCCCGCACGGCGTTAGCTACGGCCTCAACACCAATAGCCCTACCTAACACGCTTGCCTTCATATTTAGCATATCAAGGTCGTAGGTGTCCTGAGCGTTTTTGGTGCGAAGCGTCTCCCTACGCTCCTGCCCACGTTGCTCCATCTCAGCTTTCAATATGCTCGTCATGCCCACACCACCATCAGGTAGTGTAAGCGCCAGCTCCTGACGCCGAGTTGCCCAATGTAAAGTATCCTCGGCCACCATCTTCTGACGGTCCAAATCCACCCTACGATCTTCAGATTGTTTTAAGAAAGCCCCAACATCCGCGATGTCTTTACCGGCTTGAACCAACCCTTGACCGCCGCCGCCCATAGACGCAGCGTCCGCGCCACCTGTCTGGGGGGTGAAGCGAACTGGCCCTGCGGGGGTTACATTTATGTTAGCCATGCGTTGTCCTTAAAACTTCAAGAAGGAGGTAGAGGGTAAATCTTTATACTGCCCAGCACCGGATGCTGTGCCTTTGAGCAGGGACCCTACCGCGCTGAAAGTAGCCGCCTGTTTCGCAGACCTCCCCCGTTGCCGCTCAAGTGATGCTTGTGTCGTGTAGTTACCTGCTTGGATGTCACCCTCATGCAGGATGGACAGCACCTTCAGTTCATCCTCCATCACCTGATCCTCAAGAAGATCAAGCGGTGCGCCCGCTCCGCTCCGTGCGCGTATAGCACCCTGCCTCCGCAGCGCGTCCCTGCGCTCACGTAGCGCGTTCTCTGACGCGGTAGCTCGGGCGGAGGCCGCGTTGTTAGACGCCACCTGAGAGTTGAATTTAGCCGCTTGGCTCGCAGCTTGGCCCTGCTTGATAGACCCAACCACCGAGGTGGCTGTGCCTACCGCTGTGGCGATCAGGGCTACCTCTGCGCCGCTCATGGTAGCACCCTGGCGTACAGAGCGCAGGAGCGCCCATCAGGTGAATACGCCTCCATGCGTTCTGCTTCCATTGTGAACCCCAACATCTTCGCCCACCTGTGGGCCTCTTTGAAATTACAGTCAACTGACATCTCGACACGTCTAGTATAGCACACATCAAGAAAAGCCATACAAGCCCGATGTACGGCGATAAACCTGTTCGGCCCCATCGCGGCCAAGAAAGCCCACACCGACGCTCGCCCCTCCCAATGCTCAACCAAACCGGCGCAAGCCACAGGCACACCGTCATCAAGCGCCGTGTACGCGATGCTATGCTCCAACGCATCAGCCTGCTCCTGCGTCACCCACCCGCTCAAATACATCTGCTCTTCTTGCAATCGTATCATGGCGATATGCTCGGCTTTGAAAGGTACTATCTGCATTATCGGTCCTGCGTGTCCATCTGAGGCATCAAAGCCTGTAGCGTCATCGGTAAAGGTTGGTCCTGTCGGATAAAGATATGGGCGTCGGAAGAATACGCCCCGTCCCACTCTACCTCTACATCCCCCGTAAATAAAGGGGTCGCTGTGTCCATAGCGTCACCCCCCTCACGGAAGTGGAGGACATCAAGGCTGTTCTCGTCCGGTCCCATCTTACCCCCAAGGGACTGGAAGAAGCGGACGATGACGCGGTGCATACGAACCAGCTTACCCTGTGCCGTCCCGTCCTTAGCTCCGGCGTCCGGCCTAAGCGTTTTGGCATCAGAAGTGTAAGCCAGTCCTACATGGGCTTTGGTAGTAGCAGCGTTCAGGGTGATCGCCCCTGACGCGACAGTACGAACCGGGTGCGTTGCGCCCTCAGACAGGACTGACACAACCTCCCCCTCAAGATGATCCAGACCCGTCAACGTGGTCGCGGAGGCCCCCGAGTAGGTCAGCCCGCTGTCAACGAAGAAGGCGTCAGCCTGGTCGTTGTCCGCGTCCCAGAAGGGCTTCAGGTATTCGATGTAGCGCACGGTTCTGCCATTGATGTACCGGTTCACCACCATGTACAGTTCCGACGCGGAACCCGCTGCGTTGGGGATCACCGTTACGCTCTCTACTTTTGCCTGGGTGGCGTCGCCGCTGTCGCTGTAGCCACCGAGGACGTGCCGGTGCCAACCGATGACGGACTGCTCTCGCTCGTAAGTTAGGCCGACAAGTGTGCCGTCAGTGATAACACACCAGAGGATGCTCTGCGGTTCTGCTTGGTACGCCAACTCAACAACACCCGTGCGCGTGACATGCTCCGCGACTAATGTCATGTCCGGAGCGCGGAAACCATCATCCTCAAAGGCGTAGGCCAGCTCGCGCAGCTTGCGCTTGGCGCGTTGCAGAAATAGAAGGGCGCGACCAACCCGCTCAGGTTGGACGTTGGCGCTACCAAAACCGGATGACCGCTTCGCTTGGACGTTAGACGGTGTGATTACGCCCCCCGCGTCGGATGGGCGCACCGTCCACTCCCCGCCTACGGTACCCACCAAGAGGCCCTTCTCGTCATCGGCCATCCAATAGATGGCGTTGACGTTGTCTGCTGCGAGCGTGACGGTCACGCCGTTGTCATCGACTACGGTGCCATCAGCCTCCGTGGGCGCGAAGTTCTCGAAGTCGCCTGTGCGGCTCATATCAACCCGTTGGGGGGTATCTACACCACCACCGAAGACCAGGCGGTCTTGGTGGAAGGTCACAGCAGAAGGGAAGCCGGTAGTCTCAGACCACACCCCTAGACGCCAGCTCGTCGTAGCCGTCCCGGCTGAAGCGTCGGGGCCATCAATCGTGGCAGTCACACTCGTCGTGCTGGCTCGGGCGGTGATCGTCAAATAGGTCCAGTTACCTGCGGGGTCTTTCCATCTGATCTGACGGCCTATGTCTGTGGTCTGGAAACCGTCCCCACCGTTTATGCCTGTCACGGCTGACGCCGTCACTGTGACGGAGCCTGTGGTGGTGGATAATGTCAAGGTCGTCGTCTCGACGTTAGTGTTCAAAAACGGGCCATCGACAAAAGTTATGTCCGATATCGTCCACGCGGTGTCAGAGGTGCGGGTCAATTTACGCGGCGGGTAGGACGGGTGCGTGATGTACAGCACGTCAGCAGACTGTGTGAACTTTAGTTGGAACAGGTCGGCTGTTGCGTAGGTCGTTGTCAGTTGGATGACCTCTGCTGCGGTGCCGCCAGATGTGTAGGCGGTGAACCCTGTGCTGTTAATATTTGTGCCGCCGATATCAGTCAGCTCGTAGCTGTTGGTCGCTTGGTTTGCGACAAGGTAATACTTGTCGTTCAACTCGGTCATACCCGCGACACCTGTAATGAATACCTCGTCGCCATTCGCGTAAGGGTGCGCGGTGTCGGTAATCACACAAGGGTTAGCTTGTGTCGCCCCGGTGATTGTGCTGGTGGATGACAAGATAGCACCGTTGTCCTTATAGAAACGTGCGTACAGGTTGCCCAGCTCTATGATGTAGGCTTGGGTGGTCGAGAACTCAAAAGAGATAATGCGGGTGGACGCAGAACTCGTCTTCACCTCTTTTAGGAATACGGTCCCAGGGCGGCGCTCAATCGGGCCTTGAACCAAAGGAATAAAATTCAGACAAGTTTGCAGTCCTGTCTTATATTTGTCGACATCTGGACGCCCATACAAAAGTGGCGAGATTTCCCCGCCATTAAAATTGCTCTGGATTGGTGATACTTTTGCCATCAGAGACGCGCAACCACCCACTCATCAGCGGGGAACTCTTGTGGGGGGCGCTCAAAGGCGTTGATCTTCTTGGCTTCGGCTTTCGTTGCGGCGTATCGGTTCTGCGCGTCAGCCTTCTTGGTGTTCGATTGCGTGACCTTCTCCGCGATGTCCATCGCGATCCGGGCCACAAGCAGGTCAGTGAACAGATCATCGAAGTCGTTGGGGTCTGTTACCTTCTTCAGATATACGATCTGAAGCGGTGCAGTGTCATCCGTCAGGATGCTGCGCCCCTCGATCTGCCAGTCAATATTAGGGTCGATGCCGCCGAGCACTGTCACGTTGTCAGCGACATTTCGGGCAGGGAGCAGGCGCACATAGTCTGAGGGCAGCGGGTACTGGGCTGCGAAACCAAAAGTCGGTGCGGTGGATGACGCAGCCAACTCTGCGCGGGCGCGGGCAAAACTCCACGGGTGTGCGCGGAGTTCGGTGTCACGGGCGTGTTCGTAGACCCGATTACACTCCCGCCCAGCGGTGGTATCCTCAGTCAAGGACGCGATGGACCGTGCGCCTAGACGTTGTAGCGCGAGGTTACAGATGTCTACAGCACTCGCCATGTTGCGACCTTTATATTAGTTGATAGCTTCTTGTGAACCGCCGATTAAGTCTGCGAGCGCCTTCAAAGCGATAACAACTTGGTCACGGTTTGCGTTCTCGGCGACATCAACAATGACCTCACCTGCGCTAGCAGAACCAGCGTCGGAACCCGCCACGGAAGCTGCGGTGTTCATATCGAAGTCTGCGAGGGTCAACGTGAAAGTACGATTAGCCATGTTTAACTCCAAAAAGAAGTGGTGGGGGTGTCCAAGGACACCCCCAGAACTTTAGTCAACAACGTATTCCATGACCAACATGATCGTGCCGGACAGTGTGGCACCGCCCGTTACGACAGTGACTGGAATACCGGTGGAGTCGGCGTCAACGACACCGTTCTTACCCAACGCAATCGTTGCAGCAACAGCTACCGATTGAGCCGTGGTAGAAGCCGCAGCGGCTTTCCACTCGTCAACGTCAAGGGCAACTGCGGTGCCGTCAGCGTTGTTGTAGGCCGCATGACCGACGGACAGCGTGGACGAGGCGTCCAGCGCGTCATAGGTCAGTTCCCCACCGAGAATACGAGCACCGTTGGGGAGATTAAACATCTCGATAACGGTGCCAGAGGCAATAGCGGAAGCCTCGTATTCCCCGTAAGCCACGCGCCGACGCCCATGAAACTCATTGGGCTTGACGTTGAGCTTGGGTTCGGTTTGGTCCCACTTGGTCTTTTGGATACTATATACGGTAGCCATGAGTTAAGCCTCCGAGCAAGTGATGGCGACGACTTTTTCTTCTTCGACACGGGTCGCACCAAAGGTGCCTTTGACGTAGACCTGGGTCGAGTAAGATTTGTCGGCACGATCAGAGATTTCCACACTGATATCATTCCAGATACCAAGGTGTAGGCCAGATTTCGCCCAGCAGATGGCTGTGCGGTTAGTGCCTGAAAGAGCCAAACGCTGGCTGTCGATGAAGTTGAAGCCCATGAAGGACTTGATACGACCATCAACGAGAACGGGCTTGTTGGTGTAATCCAAGCTGATAGCTTGGGTTTCGCCCAACAGGTCGTCGTGCTGTTGTGCGCCGATGGCGCAGTACAGAGGCTCGTTGTCAACGTCGACTTCAGCGGCAATAAGGAGCTGCATTGCTTCACGCAATTTGGCTACCGTCATACCACCCGCCGTGGTCGCTGCTGTTTGACCAGCGGGGAGGGGTGTCGAGGTCGTTCCATCTTCACCGGTCTTGGCAGTGCCAGTAGCGGCGGCGATGATCAGGTCGTCCATCGCACGGCCCATGCTCATCGCGCCGTTGATGGCGTAAGGAGAGGTCGGGTCAGCGATGATCTTCAGCTTGTCTTGGTCGTCGATCAGATCGGCCCACTCGTAGGTGCTGGGGTAGACCCAGCGCTTGTCATGGGGGGTTTCGATCAGCGGTGTGTCACCGTGACGGGTTGTACGGAGTTGTGCGTTTACAGCGCCAATCTGATTGACGGCTGCGCCGGATTTACCATGATAGCTGTCTTCCATGACAGCGGAACGGAATTTGGACCCGCGCTGTTGCAGCAACGACTCCACTGTCGATTTATAGTCAATTACTGACCAATCGAGGATTTCATTAGACATGATTAAAATGCCTTCCTTCTGAAAAGTTAAGAACAGAGCTGGAAGGCTTATCCGAGAATTTCGGGGCCAAAACTACTGAGGCTGGTTGTCGGCCCGAAGGTTATCGACGGTAGCCTGTTCGTACACCTTTTGGTGCGCTTAGTGTGACTTTAAGGCAACAGTGATATAAATGCAACTGTTTTTATTACGTAATCTGATACTGGTTAAGACTAAATCTACAGAACATGTCCAGCACACTATTGTGACCTGATGTCGTACCAACAAAATACAAGACAGTGGACGGATCAAGTCTGAACTTAATAGGATCATATATCTGCCTATGTAAATCCAACGATCTATCAATCGAACCTCTAAAGATTTCAGTTCTAACTCCTGACGCTCTATTCCATGTGTAGCCGACTAACGCTAACGCTTTATCCTTATCTAAAGACGACATCTCAATGGTAAGCCAAGGGGTTATAGCTACATGATTTGCACCTATAAAGAAGATAGCCTGTTGTGTGATGGAACCTTCCGCTGGGACGACTGCTTGAACTGTAGCTCCTGTTGTAGCTGTTACAGTTATATCGTTTGTGTTAAATCCTGCACTCCCTGCGGCGGTAACTGCAATTCGGTTAATGCCTAATCCACTAAAGCTAGTGACATCTGATCCATCAGAGCCTAACGTGTGGGTTGATGTTGCAGGAAGACCATCATCATCTATATATATAAACACTAATTCGGTAGCTCCAGTAGTGCCAGAGCCATCAGTAGTGCTATTATAAGTAACTGTAAATGTACTCCCGCTTGTAAGGAATGTGGGCAACAATGGTGTTGCTGGCCATAGACAAGCTGTTGTGTTATTAGGAACATCTAGTCTATATCCAAACTTATTCCATCCAGTTACCCCTACTCGCAGACCAAGTTTGACCTCATCTTGGAAGTCTGTTGGTCGTGTGGATAACCCGTCAGCATCACGGCCAATAGACTGGTTGAGTGGTGTGTTACTCTCTCTGAACGTACCGTAATACGTATAAAGCCTCATGTACGTCTGGTCAGCGGCGTCGTTGACAAACCTTAACCTGAAATACCGTGGGCCTTTAACGGCTGTATGGAACTCATGGATACCTGCGGCGACTCCAAAGCCCTGCACCGGGAACGTGCTGTCTGAGTTGGTGCCATCATTGGAAAAATCAAAGTACAACGTCCCGGTAACGTCAGTCTTCATCGACACCATAACGTCCGGCTGGTCGTTCTGCTCCCATTCGCCTGTAAACGTGGCGCTTGCAGATAGAATAGCGGTTGTTGTGTTACCTGTACTAGCCTCTACTGTTGTCGCGACACTCTGCACGAACCCCGTCGTCCCATCTGAGTACGTCTTTAAGTACCCGTCGAGGTGATGGCCCCTGTTCGCAGAGCGTTTACGCGACCCCTCGACAGCCATTAGATACCGTTACACGCCGCTTTGACGGCGTTCTGGAAGTTCTTGACCTTTTCAGCGAAGGCTACCTCCCGGTCTTTCAACACCTCGACATCAACCCCATGCGCTGCGATGTCCCGCTTCAAACGCTCTTCACGATCCGCGAGGGTCGAGTTCAAACGGTCTGCTTGGGCTTGAGCTTCGATCACCGGCTGCATCGCAACACCAGCCGCCTTATCCGCAGCCTTGGCGCGGTCCTGCGCCATCTTGGCTTTAGCCTCTGCGTCCTTGGTCATCTGATCCATCTCAGCGAACAGCTTGGTGTTCATCGCCTTCGACGCGGCCATAGCTTTGTCGGCTGAAGCCTCGGCCTTCGCCAGCTCCGCGATACGTGCTTTAAACTTGTCTGCGTCCTTGACAATCGCCAAAGTCTGGTCGACGCCGCTCGTTTTCAGGGCCATGATCGTTTCCTTCAAAGTTACCGTCGTTTACGTGAACGGCGTTGGTTGTTGGTGTGTTGAGCCACAGTCTCCTGCGGCCCAACGTCTGTCGTCTCTGGTGGTGCTTTATAGATTTCGACAACCTTCGGCCCCCCAGAAATAAAGTTCGTGTACTCTTCGGCGATTACCAAGATGTTACCACCTTCCGCGCCGGATTGCACCGCTAATTTTAGAGCTTCAAGACGGATTTGGGCGCTCATTACAGAACCCCCGCAGCCTGACGCGCCAGTGCGGCTTTCTTGTCCACTGCTGCTGCGTGTCCTGGGTGGCTCTTCTCCAGCCAAGCCTCCATGAACTCCTTGTTCATGTTCAGCTCGCGCAGGGCTGTGCTGGCCTGTTGAGGCGTCATTACGCCACTGACAGGCTCGCCCGTGTCAACTGTGTCTTCACCAAGGCGGGAGCCAAGGCTGTGTACGAACTTCATCGCCTCAACCGGCCCCATACTCTTTGACAGGCCGACCAACTGCTCTTCAGTCATACCCAACTGCGTGGCGTACCGCTCAACACCCGCTACATTCTGATCGAAGGCTGCGCCCCACTCGCGCTTGAGCGCCGCTGTCGCGTCGACCTCAGACATGTGCGCGGACTCTTCAACGGCTTTGGTGTGCTCGGCGAAGTAGTTCACATCCGCTTCAGCCAATGCTTTGAACTGGGCGTCAGATAGACCCGCCTCATGGGCCACAGTGCGGAGGGCGTCGAGCCTCGACGTGTCCGCCCCATCCTCCAACTTAAAGCTGTAGGCGTCGGGGGCCTCCGGACGGCCCAGCTTGGTGTAGAACTCACCACGTTGCTCCGGTGTGGCGTCATCTCCGAGCAGTGTGATTGTGCGCCCTGCCTTGTCAGCGCCCATCATCTTCTCAAGATTGCGATAGCTGTTAAGGGCTTGCTCAACGCCGGGGAACTGTTTGTTCTCGGCCCAGCCGCGTAAGTCAGCGTCCCTCACGCTATCCAAAAAACTCGTCGCAGCCGGGGCTGCTTCCGTGGTTGCTCCTACTGTCGGTTCGGGGTTGCCCGCGTCAACGGACCCTGTTTCTTCAGTCATCGGTTTTACTCTCCTTGAGGGTTGAAGTGCGACCAAAGTTCTTCTTCGGTCATGTTGAGGTGACGCGATATGCGTAACCAAACATCTCGTCGACCCTGGAGTATCCCCTCGGCACGGGGGTCAGGGTTAAATGTGCTGTCGTGGGCGCGGCAGAACTTAGCTAAGTCGCCAAGCACCCGCTCACCGTGGACACCTTTGAAGACAAAGCGGTAGGCTTGAGCGCGGGTGGTTAAGTAATCCTTGATGCGGTCTATCATCCCAACGCCTTCATAACGCCAGCCGCCGCCGGTGCGGCTTCGATGATCTGCTGGGTCTGCTGAGCTTTCGCTCGTTGCTCGCGCAGCGCTTGTATCTGCTCAGGGCCATTCATCCAACTCTCAGGCATGGCGTTGATCTCAGCCAATGCGGGGTAGATCACGTCCGTGTTGAAGTAATCCATGACGCTCAGGTCTTGGGTGGTGTTGGCGTGGGCGATGGCTGTCTCGAAAGTCCGCAGATAACCCGCAGCTTCCTCTGAGCGTTGCGAGCGTGACAGTGGGCTGTCGTACTCCACATCATACTCACCCTCGGCCTCAATCAGCACGTCGGGCATCTGCGGCAGCATACCTTGCATCTGCAACAAATCCAGCTCGCGGTTGATCATAGGCCCGAGCAGCTCAGATTGCTGACGGCCCATCGTCGGTGACAGCAAAGCGCCCTTCTCTCGGGCGCGTTCCAACACCTCGGTGGCGGTCATCGCGGGTGTGTCAACCAAAATCTGGAACAGTGTAACCAAGAACGCATCGTTGATGACACTACGCTCCATGTCCATCAACTCTTGACCTGCTGCCAAGTTGCCTGTCGGTAGCACGTCGATCAGGCGACGCCCCTCGGCGCTGATACCGCCGGGGTTCATAGACCCAGGCTTCATGCTGAAGGTGTCAAGAACACCGTCGTCGTGTGACAACAGGACGGGGTCAACGACCCGGTGGCCTTGTTTCAACATCGTCTTCTTCTGCTCGTTCAGCACCTTGATGGCTGGGAGCGCCAGCATAGCGGGGCTGCGTCCGTAGACCTCACCCGGAGCTGTGACGTACCGGCTAATTGGGTAGGGGAACGTATTGAAGCCGCCTTCACTCAACAGGTGCTTGCCCTCACATGAGACGTAGTACGAGGCAAACTTCTTACCCCGGTAGTCAGCCTTACGCTTGTCCACCTCGGCCCGTGGGCGTACACAGTGGATGATATCGAACCGTTTGTCGGGAGCGTCTTTGACGGCTTTCGTGACGGCCTCAGGTAGGCTCTTCCAGCGTCCGGTATCAACCCGCTGCTGCATCTGCCGCGCTGTCAGGCTATACTTCCGGTAGCTGGTGTCCACCATACCTTGGTGGCTCATGTCGAACAAAATCTCACGCAGATCAATCGCCTGATAGCGCAGCCCCCCCTCGTCGTGGGCGTCGGGGAAAATGCAGGAAGTACCAAACGCGCCGAGGGCAATATAGACCTCATGCTGTTGGCTGGCGTAGTTTGCCTTGGGTGAGTATCGGTGCTTGAACAGGACGTTGTTGGTTTGCTCAAAGTACAACTTGACATCACGATCCCGAGCTAGTTCAGGGTTGGTCACACCAAGGCGGTGCCACCGGCTGTTCCGTGGTGTCAGCATACTCTCCATCGCAGCGGCGAACCGCTCTAGGCCGAGAGCTGCTGTCGCGTCGAACATCTTCTCGGTGCGCTTCTCACCCCGGGTGATGTTACTCCCCGACTGCATGGAGTTCTTGTATCGAGGGAGGACGCGCTCAGCGATCTCTTCCCAGTGATTCTCCCACGTACCGCGCTCACCCTTGAGGCTGTCATAGCGTTTGATCACCTGTGTGGCGATTTCGTTTTCCATACTATCCTCCTAGGAGCGTCTTGCTGGCGATGTTACCCTGGCCACCAGACACGGATGTTGACGCGGCCCTACCACGTTGTCGGGCAAGTCGTTGTAAGAAAGTCAAAGGCTCAGTGGCGGACTTCGATGTAGCCCCCGGCGTGGTGTTGGGATTGCGTGGCAGTGTGGTTGGTAGTGGCACTTGGTTGTCACCACCGAAAGCATCAGACAGGTCGGTGGTCATTTTAGGCTTGTCGGTAGGCTCAAAACTGTCGTACTGCTGCTTACCCGCTGGGTTGTTAAACTTCATATCTACGGCCTTACCCACCAAGCCTAAACCCGGCAAGCCAAACGCAGCCAAGACGCCACCCCCCGCCTCCAGGTTGCCGACTTGTGTTCGGGTAGATACACCGGGGCGGCCGTCCTGAACCCCAACACCTTTACTGGAGCGGCCTACAAGCCCCTCCTCAACAGGTGTAACAGTTCCGGTCCCTACGTTTCCAACCTTACCCTCCGCGCGGTTTAGCGCAGCGCTGAACTGGTTGGCCTTATTGATCTCGTTGGGCGTCATCGGCCCTAGTCCCAGCGCATCTTTACCCGCTTGGGCAGCGCGTTGCGGGGCTGAGGAATCTGTTTTAGCCCTATCCGCTCTAGACGCCGAAGGAGAGCCCAGCTTAGTTCCCGGCGCTGCTCCTGGCTCAGTCGTGTCTACCCCACCGAGCAGCGATGTTGTGGCTGCGCCACGGGGTGACGCGCTCCGCCGACTGGGTGTGTTGAGCGGGGTTGTTAAATCTGTAGGCGCACCAACAGGTGCTGTACCTAGCTTGTCGTTACCTGCGCGACCGGGAAGGGTGTCTGAGCCTGACGGTGTGGGTGCTGGAGTTGGTGTGATGTTGCCGTTGCCTGAGCCTGTGCTGCCACCGCTAAGCGCGTCGCCATACCCGGCGTTATTCCTACCACGTTGAGTCTGTGTACCACGGGCGTCGTCGCCTGAGTTACTACCTGACGCTTCACCACCCATCAAGCTGCTCCTAAGAGCGTCTTGGCCTTGGTCTTGGCCTCGTCGGTCACGCCCTGCCCGCTAGTCAAGATCGTACTCGCCCGACCTGATCGCGCCGCCATACGGCGTCGGGCGTCAAGCGCCGCGCCTTGAACCTCTGCGTCAGATCGTGACGGTGGTGGTGGTGCTGGGGCGGGGGCTTCCATCTTTGGGGAAGAGCTGAACAACGCGGTCATACATGTGTCCCTAAAATGCAACAGTGATATTTATAACACACTCTACACAAAAAAATACTCGGGCGCAAGGCCCGAGTAAGTTTAACAGGGAGGGCGCTCAAGCAGTCTACCAGAGGAAGGGATGAGAAACCTCAAAGACTGCGAGCGCCTACGCAAACATATCATAATCCATATTCTTTGCAACCCTTGTTTTGCGTCTAATGGTCCGCGTGTCCTTCCGACCAATCGTCCTGCTGAACGTAGCCGCCAGCGCATCGGCCCAATCCGGCGAGGCGTGGCCCCGCTTCTTCATCTTCTCCTTCTGCTCCAGCTTGATCTGACCTTTCAAACTAAACTCATACATCGGGCCGCACAGGTCGTCGCACAGCTCCTTGTTGTTCGGCAGTGCCCCATTGGCGATCCAATCCCTCATACGCCCCCAGAGTTCCGTCCGGTGGTTGCTGTACATGTCTTTATCCTGCGCTCCACCTCCGACCTTGACCTCAATGACATTATACCCTGACGATTTAAGAACATCGGTGACACCTCCACCAACGCCGTCGCTTTCAATAAACACTCCATCGGGTTTGTACTTGTCAATTGCTCTTGCACAATACTCTGCCAGCTCAACGACTGAGCATTTCTGGTAGGACTGCATGGGGATACTTCGTGCGTCTTTGCCTTGTCTGAAGGCGATAATCGCTTTGTCATTACCAAACCTCGCTGGGTCCACCCCCATCAACAGGGGCGCACCGTCGTCGTAGAACACCTCACGCGCCACCGCGTCATCCACATCACCTCGCCCGATAAACTGCTGGTCGCCCTGCCGTGGGAACTGACCATACACCTCAACCCGTGCCTGATCAGAGTCTTCACCATACTGCGCGATGATGCTGCTGTACAGCGCGTGGTCGTTCTCCTCGACCGATCTGCCGTCGATGTTGGCGTGGTTCCACTGATCCCGGTTGCCGTGGAAACAGTTGAAGAACTCCCCCGTTGGGTTCCGTGGGTTGCTGATGGCGATCCAGAAGCGGTGGACCGTTTTATCCGTGAAGTACCCCTGCGCCACCGGCCAGATGACAGACGGTATGCCGCTGGCCTCGTCGAACAGCACACACATACCCTGCTGGCTGTGGATGCCCGCGTAGGCGTCCGGAGCCTCTTCCGACCACAGCCGCGCCTGGATGTACCAGTAGGCGTCATCGTAGTCCGTCGTCTCCTTCATGGCTTGGATCAAAAAGTCTGAAGGCCGTAGGCTCATAGCATTATGCTCGAACCACCGGGAGTTTATCGCCATCGTCGCCCACTTCCTGATCTCCGGAAAGGTCGTCGACTTCAACTGTTGCTCGGTATTCGCCGAGACAACAACCGTAGAACTGGGGATGCAACTGAACATCCAGATACTAATCCACGCGAGGAAGGCCGACTTCCCGATCCCACGTCCAGAGGCCCGCGCTATCTTCAAAAGTGTAGGGTCGAGGCCTTGGGTCACTGCGTTGTGGTTCTGGCGTATGTGATCACGCATCTGGGTCAAGGCTTCAAGCTGCCACTGGCGTGGGCCCTTGAACCTCTCGAGCGGTGAGTTTGGCTTCCCCCAGGGAAAAGCAAACATCACGAAAGCTAAAGGGTCGTCTCTGAACTCTAACATCTTGAGTATAAGCTGCTGCTCGTCGGGATGGGCTGTTTGCTTAGGCATTTAATAACTCCCTTTCATCGTCTGCATAGTGCCACCCACCCCAACCTGTACGGCAGCGTTGCGCTATTGATTGCCTCGTCCGGTTATGCGCCTCCGCCGCCACTGCCGCTGAAGGATACACGATACCATCAGGGCAGACAACCTTACGCCCTTTAGGGTGGTTGCTGCGGTCCTTCAAATGCGCGTGATCATCAGAGCGCGTCCAGTTGTCTGGACGGAGCTTAATCGTAGCGGCGCGTTTTGCTAGAACTTGGGGCTGCTGATGGTTGTCTGTGGAAAGGATTATTTCGCAATTAGTCTTAGAGTAAGGGCCGGTATCGTTGAAACGGGACATCACATACTCCCCTTTACACACCCCCCGCTGTAGGATGTGTCCGCTATCTATCCAGAAATTCAACCAACCCTTAAAATCAAACTCCCAACTTATGTCCCGTTGTTGTGAGTTACTACGTTGAGTGAGAAAGGCTTTCCGGAGCTCGATCATTAATGACTGGCGCTGCGATCTGTCCTCCACGATAGCTGTCAGCTTAGTGTGTATATGCGCTGCGTCATCAGGTGTTAGGTGGGCTGAGGTCTTATAAGCCATCCGGTTTCTCCTATACGTGAACTGTTGAACTGCTGAGGTGTAAGGTAACAGCTTTAAGGAAAAGATCAAGGGCTTATGGAAAAAATTTTAAAAAATAATATAAAAAGTGTCGGGGTCAGGTCCACAGTCTACAGCCGCGCCGCGATCTCGGGGGTGCCCCCGCCCCACCCCCCGGCCTCGAGTTTTGAGCTTCCAGGTCACGGCCTTAAGCTTATGGAAAAGATCAAACGTGATAACATCTATTATGCGAAATTGCCTATCTAATGATATCAAGGGCTTACAAGCTTTTAGCGTCAATCTCAGGGCTTATAGGTATTGGTTCCTCTATATCCTGGCTGTCGGGCTCTATAGTTGCGAGCTGTTTAGTATTAGGTATAAGACTTATAGGCTCATGATCTATCGTGCTATTGAATTGCTGCAATCGCTGGGAAGCTTCGAGCATGGCGGCTCCTAGGTCCAAAGAGTGCTTTATGTCGACGGCAACGGCCGTCGGAATGCACTTAGAGACAAGTGAACAGAAAACAGCCGGGTGATCATTAGCCAAATTGACTAGATATTTTCCGTCTCTATTAACAGTGTTAAACGCATGTTCAACTGCATCCTTTACCGCGATAGTAATCTTATTTTGCGAACCCTTAGTCCGAGCCATTAATCACCTTTGTTATTTAATTAAGGTACTATAATACCGCACGAAACATAATTACGCCAAATACCATAAACGCGAAAGATAATTACGTCAAATTGTGTTTTCACGAAACATTATTGTTATTTTCATTTTGGGGTTTACAATATATGACATAATGGCGCATATTTACTTATCGAAACAAACAAAAGGGATTTAAACAATGTTTTCATTTAAAGCACCAAACGGTTACCAGATATCTATGTTTGAGTGTGTAAAGGGTTATGGCGTAACCTACGGGGCGCAAGTTGAAACTGAGTTAACCGCAAAACAAGCATTGGATGAAATCACTAATTCATTAAGGCACGCAATGGAGTGTGAAGGGTTGTTCGATGCGGATCACCTAGTTGAGGATGACGAATAATCCTTTCTAAATTGCCCTGGTCGCAAAACAGGCCAGGGCAAAAAGAAACGATTGTGTTTCAACTCAAAACAAAAGGGATTAAACAATGGATTATAAATATCGCGTAACATGTAAAAGCCGGAACAAAAAGACCGGGCCTATTATGGTGACAACTACCGAAAAGAAATCTTGCCCGAAAGCCTGTCCGCTTAAGGATAACGGCTGCTACGCCGACGGCGGGCCACTAGCTATCGTTTGGCGCGACACGGAGACAATGGGAAAAGATATCGATGGGTTATGTGATGATATCAAAGCTTTAAAACGTGGCGCGTTATGGCGACATAATCAGGCTGGCGATTTACCTCACAAGGGGGGAACAATTGATTTCAAAGCGTTGGTAAAAATAGCCGACGCGAACAAAGGGAAACGAGGTTTTACATATACCCACCATGATATGAGAAACCTAGTCAATCAAAATTGCGTTGAATATGCTAATACCCACGGGTTCACGATCAACCTAAGCGCCAACAATTTAAACGAAGCGGATCAACTTAAAAAAGTAAATATCGGCCCTGTCGTGGTTGTGTTACCTGAAACACAAGTAACAAACCTAAAAACCCCTGCAGGTAACAAGGTTACTGTTTGCCCTGCTGCAATTGATAAAACCGATAAAATCAATTGCGCCAATTGTAAGCTTTGCGCGATAGCAGACCGGGAAACAATTATCGGCTTTCCGGCCCATGGTATGAGGAAAAAGAAAGCGGGCATAATTGCCAGTGCTTAATTGTTTCCGCCTTGCACCAGGTCAAAACAGGCCTGGTGCAATGGGAAACAATTAGGTTTCGAAAACAGAAAGGAAAAGACAATGACCACCTATTCACCAGAGAGAATAAACGAAATGTATCTGGACTGGGTCAATAATTTTTTAACCATTGAGCGGTTCGCGGAATATTACGGCATCCGAGAACAAACGGCGGAATATATTATTCGCGCCGGTCGCATTGCAAACCATAAAACCGAAGGGAAAAATCATGACATCATTTAAACCTGTTTTCATATTCCAGAACGGAAACGAGCGTACAAGCAATAACCAACGCTTCGGATCATACGAAGAGGCGGAAGCTTCCGCACACGCCCGGTTCATGGTTTGGACCATGCCCGAAGGCTATGACGTTGAGGAAACACGCGAACCCGTCAACTATATTCGGGTCAATGGTATCGATAAACCCATTTGAGCGTTTTAAGTGGGGCTGGAGACGTGAAACACTCC
>Ga0208303_1000144_pt1 | contig 29527 bp, 51 predicted proteins | sample CB_VirMetaG_2_FD_184537 | JGI IMG/M metagenome (GOLD analysis project Ga0208303, IMG submission 184537) | Freshwater to marine saline gradient viral communities from Chesapeake Bay - CB_1504_2 Viral MetaG (SPAdes) (version 4) | ecosystem: Environmental > Aquatic > Marine > Coastal | place: USA... | reverse complement strand
GATTGTAAAGTCAACATTAATGAAAAAATAGACTATCCACCAGTAGCATTAAGTTATGGTGAAAAACTTTTAAAATCTGAAAGTGGTGATAAATTAGTACCGATTGCTTTAGGAACTTACGGAAACCTATCGGTAGTTACTGCACCACCAAAAACTATGAAAACATTTTTTATATCTTTATTAGCATCAGTATATTTAAGTGGAACAAATATATACGGTGGTAACTTAAAAGGACATAAAGGTAATGGTCATCTTTTACACATAGATACCGAGCAAGGACTATGGCATTGCCAAAAGGTGTTTAAAAGACCATTAACAATGGATTCAAGTATAAACACAAATAACTACCATACATTTGGTTTAAGGTCAATAGATCATAAAATGCGAATAGATTTTATAGATTACTATTTAGAAAACAAAATAAACAAACCAAGTTTAATAATAATAGATGGTATTGCTGATTTATGTAGTGATGCCAATTCAATTATAGAATCAAATGCTTTAGTACAAAGATTAATGGAATGGAGTGCTAAATACAAATGCCATATTATAAATGTTATACACCAAAACTATGGTAGTCAAAAATTTGGTACTGGACATTTAGGAAGTTTTTTAGAAAAGAAAGCAGAAACAGTTATAGCATTAGAAGCAAATACAGTAAACAAAGATTGGGTAACAGTTAAGTGTGGTAGGTCAAGGGGTTATTCTTTTGATACATTTTCGTTTGAAGTTAACGATGTAGGTTTACCACAAATAGTAAATAACATTTATGATCCTTTAGCATAATGGTAGAAAAAACAATGATTCTTATTGCACAAAAACACAAAACTTGGATAGAAATAGTTACCAGCTTTGGTTGCCCAAAAGAAACATCAGAAGATATAGTACAAGAAATGTATATTAAGATACATAAAAAACTAAATAAAGGTTTAGATATTATGTATAAAGATGAAGTAAACTACTACTATATATTTAAAACATTAAGAACATTGTTTTACGATTTAAAACGCAAAGAAAAAAACATTACTATTATTAATATTGAAGATGTAGATATTGATAAATCTATTTCAGATATTGATTACGATAAAGCATACGCAATAATAAAAAAGGAATTAGATAATATGTTTTGGTATGATCGTAAAGTATTTGAAATAATTAATAGTGGTGAAAGCATAGCAGAGTTTAGTAGAAAATCATATATACAATACTATTCATTGTATAACACCTACAACAAAGTAAAAGATAAACTAAAAAAATTATTATGAAATTAGGAAACCTTATTTACTACATTACTAAATATACTGGTATAAAATACCTTGTTGATACTTGGCATAAATTACGTGGTACAAAATGTAATTGTGATGAACGCAGAAAAAAGTTAAATGAAATAAAAATAGACCGATGGTAAAATTTAATAAACAAGATTATGCAAAATGGGAAAACTTTAGAATGGGTACAAAGCAACACATTACTAACAAAGAATTTGAATTGGTGTGTAAACTACACGCTGAATACCACAAGCACAATTACTATAAACCTTGTACCTGCAACCCAAAAACAATAAAGCAATGGATAAAAGATTTAAACGCAATTTGGAACAATGGTATTAAATAAAATACACCAGCTTGAAAAAGCAATGGTAGTGCTACTAAATTTTGATGGTTGGAATTTAAAATGGAGTGGTGAGGGTTCAGAACGATACGATGCTAAAGGCAAAACACCTAAAGGTTTTGATTGTGTTATAGAAATGAAATTTAGAAAAACATACTATGAAACCAAGATGCTTGAAAAAGATAAATACGATGCTTTAATGAAGTTGGGCAAAGATTTAATAAAGATTTATTTTGTAAATGATCCAAAAGGTAATTTTATGTATTACTTAAATACATTAGAGATGCCAAAGACCGAAAAGAAATATTGCCCAGATACTACAATGTGGACAAAAAAAAGAGTAACAAAAGATGTATATCTACTAAAGGAAAACGATGCAGTAAGAATTAATTTAAACGAATAGTTATCAATAATTTTGTTTATAAGTTAATTAATAGTATATTTGATTATTATTAATTTAAAACAAAAACAAATGTTACACACAAAAACACTAAACAACTTAATTGATGTATTTAGTAAAAAAGAAAAACTGCACAAATCAAATAATAAGCACGTATTACATCAACTTGAACTTTTACAATTAGAAATTGAAAGGGATATTATACAAACAAAGTATGATACTATCGATGAATGTTACGAAAAAATAAATAAAAAATAATAAACAAATGGAACGAACAACAACACTTATGAAAATAGCATTTAGGTTATACAACAAATGCTTAACTGAACTAACAGTTGAAGAAAAAAATAATGTTATGGATATATACCAAGATTTTTACTAATGATACAGATAGCAGTAGGGTTAATAGTATTAAGTTTCTTTGTACCAGCAGAACCAACATTTTATACTTTAAGAAATAAAGGGTATGTAAAACTTGCACAAGTATTAGAAACATTAATAACTGGATTAGCAATAATATGTCAATGGTCTTGGTACTTTACTTTTTTCTACATAATAATAAGTATATTCAGATGAAAGTAAGCAAAGCAGTATGGGATGGTTTAAAAGAGCAAATAGAACACTTTACAAATCAAGACAAAGAAATAACTGATATAACAATTACATATCAAGTAAGACCAGCAAAAAACAAAAACTATTTAAAACTAACAGTAAAACAATAACAAATGGAAAAAGATGTTATACAAATTTTAAGAATAAGAGATTTAAAAGAAGATTTAGATGCATTAGTTATAGAATATGATGGTATCAACTTAAATACAAATAAATTAGAAACCCATAGAATAGACATTGATATAAATTCTTTATATCAAAATTTACCTAATATTATACGCTATTGTATTAAAATAAGAAAAGATTGGGATAAATATTTTCTTAAAGATTTAAAGAAAACAATAGCAAAGTTATGATATTATTAGTAGATGCAGATAGTTTAATATTTGCTGCTTGTTATAAGAAACGTGAACACCCCGAAGATGAAAAATACTATACAGATATAGAAGATGCAAGAGCAAAGTTTGATGAGCAGTATATGTCGATAGTAAACCACCTTGAAGATATGTACCAAATAGATAAGGTAATAACCTTTAGTGGATCAAAGGGCAACTTTAGAAAACTTATAACAAACGATTATAAAGCCAATAGAAAAAAACAAGAACTACCACCATTACTAAATGATATGCACAAATTCGTAAAAGAACATTACGATTCAGTATATGGGTTTGGTATTGAAACAGATGATATGGTAGCGAGGTATTGGAAACAACTAACCGATGAATTAGGTAGGGATGAAGTAATGATAGTATCAATAGACAAAGACTATAAACAATTCCCAGCTTTGATATACAACTATCACTATAAACACAAAGAAGTATTAGACATTTCAGAAGATGAAGCATTGTATAACTTTTACGAACAAATGATAATCGGGGATACAGCAGACAATGTCAATTATTTTAAAGGTAAGGGTGTAAGGTTTGCTCAAAAGTATTTTGAAGATTGCCAAACAAAATACCAATACACAAAGAAGATGTACGAATTATTTAAAGAACAATATAAAGGAAAAGCAAAACAAAAATATATAGAGTGCTATAACCTTTTAAAATTAAGAACAAATTGAAGATACTAAACCTATATGCTTGTTTAGGTGGTAACCGATACAAGTGGAACGAAGTAAAAGAAGATATTGAAGTTGTAGCAGTAGAATGGGATGAAGAACTTGCTAAACTATATCAAGATCGTTTCCCTAATGATACAGTAATAGTTGCAGATGCACACCAATATTTATTAGACCATTACAAAGAGTTTGATTTTATATGGTCAAGTCCACCTTGTCCAACACATAGTAGATTGGTGCAATCTAATAAAAACAAAATTAAAATGAAGTTTCCAGATATGAAACTATATGAAGAAATATTATTTTTAAAACATTTATATGAGGGTAAATATGTTATTGAAAATGTGATACCATATTACGAACCATTAATACCAGCACAAAAAAGACACAGACATTTGTATTGGACTAATTTTAACTTGCCAAATGTTTTAACGAATAGAGAAGCGAGAATAAGCACAGGAACAAATGAGGTAAAAAAATTATGTGAGTTTCACGACTACGATTTTTATAAATACAAAGGAAATCAGCGAACAAATAAAATAGCAAGAAACCTTGTAGATTATGAAGCTGGTAAAACTATCTTTGAAACTGCATTAGGAATTATAAAAAAATCAAATATTGAACAAACAGAATTATTTTAAATGGAAATATTAAAACACGAAATAGAACTTAATAGAATAAAAAGCTATGTAGATAAACATAGTGGATATGATATAAGCACAAGGTCAAGAAAAGCTGAAGTAGTATTGTTTAGAGCATTGTACTTTAAATTAGCCATAGATACCACAAGTTGGTCATTAGAGAAAATAGGCAAAATAGTTAATAGGGATCACTCAACAGTATTACACGCAAGAAAAAATCTATTTGATGAACTAATGAAAAATAAACATCTAACAAACCTATATGATATATATAGAATAGAAGTATTAGGTCAACAAGTAAAAACTTATTATAAAGATGTAGAACAATACAACAGACTAAAAGAAAAGTATAACGATTTATTGGCTTTAAAAATACCTAACAATTTAGGGTACGAACTAACCAAAAACGAAACTGCATATAGAAAACTAAATAAAGAAGATAAAAAGATATATGATGAACGTGCAGAACTTGTATTAAAGTCTTTTGAATGGAAACGTAAAGATGAACAACGTGAAGAAGTTTACGATATAATTATTGGTGAACCAACAGTAGCTGATGCAAGAGCAAGTTTAAGATAATGGATTGGGAATTAGAAATACAACTGCATTATCCACACGATAGATTTATGTTAGGGTGGGAATTTTTACAAGCAACAGAAGAATATAATTATAGAACTATAAAACTATATTTATTTATAGTAACATTTACTTTAGACTTTTAATATGAAAAAAAAAACACATATATCAAAAGCAGTTCTTAAAAATACTGGATATACTCAAAAAAATACACCAAGTATTAATGAACTTAAACAAACAATAAAACCAAATAAAATAAAAGTAATTTGTAATTATGATTATTATATACCAACTAATAACTGCTTTTGTATACATTGTGAAAAATTAAGAATGGAAATAAAATTAAAAAAACAAAATATATACTAAAATAAAAACAAAGATTTAATACGTTATATAATTGAATAAACAATAATAATTCAATATGGATAAAAGAAAAAATAATGGGGGTGCAAGAGATGGTGCAGGTAGACCAAAGAAAGCTGATGAACTAAAACTAATTGAAAAATTAGATAACTTAATTGATAATGATGAAGTGATTAAAACATTAGGTAAACAAATCTTCAAAGGTGATTCACGTGCTATGTCATTATACTTTGGTTACAGATATGGTAAACCAAAAGAAACAGTTGATATAAATTCAAGCGAGGGTTTTAATATAAACTTTAAAGATATTATACGGTTTAAGTGATAGATGTAAACCCAAAGTACGAACCAATAAAAACATCAGATGCAAGGTATTTTATTGTAACTGGTGGTAGGGGTTCTGGGAAGTCTTATTCAATTAACCTATTGCTTTTGCTTTTAACATTTGAAGCTGGGCATACAATTCTATTTACAAGGTTTACTTTATCATCTGCATACATATCTATTATACCAGAATTTTTAGACAAAATAGAAACACTTGAATTACAAGACTATTTCTATATAACTAAAAACGAAATAATAAATAAGCTATCTGGAAGTAAGATAATATTCAAAGGTATCAAAACATCAAGTGGTGATCAAACTGCAAACCTAAAATCACTTACTAATATTTCTACTTGGGTAATGGATGAAGCTGAAGAACTTGCTGATGAAAACATATTTGATAAAATAGATTTATCGGTTAGAAACCTAAAAAACAAAAATAGGGTTATACTTATATTAAACCCAGTTACAAAAGAACATTGGATATATAACAGATTTTTTCAAGATAAAGGGGTACAAGCTGGTAGTAACACCACAAAAGGCAATACAACGTACATACACACTACTTATTTAGATAATATAGAAAACCTATCAAAAAGTTATTTAGAGCAGATAGAGAGCATTAAAATACGTAGACCAAATAAATACAAGCATCAAATGTTAGGTGGTTGGTTAGAAAAAGCAGAGGGTGTAATATTTACTAATTGGTCAATAGGTGAATTTAAAAAAGTAGGTGTTTCAGTCTTTGGACAAGATTACGGTTTTGCAAATGATGAAAATACTTTAGTAGAAACCAACATAGATACTACAAACAAAATAATCTATTTAAAGGAATGTTTTTACTTAAAAGGTCTTACTACATCACAAATAGCTGAACTGAACTTAAAACACGCTGGAAACAATTTAATAGTTGGTGATAGTGCTGAACCAAGATTAATATATGAAATAAAAGCAAAGGGTTGTAATGTTGTTGCATCAATTAAAGGTGCTGGATCAATAACCTATGGAATATCTTTATTACAAGATTATGATTTAGTGATAGAAGAAAATAGTATTAACTTAATAAAAGAACTAAACAACTATTCTTGGTTAGAAAAGAAAAGTAAAACACCACAAGATAAATTCAATCATATTATAGATGCAATTAGGTATTCTGTTTCATATCAATTACAAAACCCTAATAGGGGAACTTATTATGTTTCTTAACAATTTTGTTAATTAAATAATATTTTATATATTGCACCTATGAAAACAGAACTAATAGAAATAAACGAGCAACTGAAAACTTATTTATATTCTAATAATCAAGAACAAATTGATTATGCAGAAGTATATTTAAGAAACGTACATAGAAAATATGGAACGGTAGACATAGTACAAATTAAAAACATAACAAAATGAAAACAGACAAACCAAGTAATGCTGAAAAAGCAGCAAAGATTTTTAAGAAGTTAACAAAGTATTTTTTAATATTTGCATTGTGCTACTTTGTAGGTAGAACACTTGCAACAATACTTTTTGATATATGAGTTGGGATGATTTTTTAAACCCACACGAACAAACCGAATATGAATGTAGCGAATGTGGTGCTGCAATGCAAACCGATAAAGGTGTGTGTTCGGGAACTTGTTTTGAAGCAAGTATGATTTAGTAGTTAGTTTTTTTTATGATAGGAAAGGGCAGTCAGAAATGGCTGCTTTTTTTTTATTATCTTTACTACTATAAAATAGTTAAATAAAAACGTTATATAGATATGAATATTAATATTGAAATACCAACAAAGTTATCTGATATTACTTTAGGGCAATACAAAAGGTTTCTAAATATCCAAAAGCAAACAGAAGAATCACATTTTTTAAATGCTAAAGCTATTGAAATATTTTGTGATGTAGAACTTAAAAACGTTATGCGTTTGAAGATGGCAGACTTTGATAAAATTACAAATAGGATCAATTCATTGTTTGAGCAAAAACCAAAGCTAGTACAACGCTTTAAAATTGATAGTGTTGAATATGGCTTCCATCCACAATTAGATGAATTAACATTAGGTGAATATATTGATGTAGATACTTACATTGCAGATTGGGAAAATATGGAAAAGACAATGAACGTATTATACAGACCAATAGAAAACAAATTAAAAGATAGATATTCAATAAAAGAATACAATGTTGATACAAGTGATAATTTATTAGATATGCCAATGGATGCTGTATTGTCATCAATTTTTTTTTTGTGGAATTTAGGGATAGACTTATCAAAAACTATTCTGAACTATTCGGATCTGGGGGTGGAAACGAACTTAATTCATCAGCAAATTTTAGCAGAAAATGGGGATGGTATCAGTCAATATACACACTCGCTAATGGGGATATTACAAGACTTGAAAATATCACCAAATTAGAAGTGCATAAATGTTTTATGATGTTATCATTTGTAAAGGAAAAAAACGAAATAGAATCAAAACAAATTAAAAGTAAATTCAAAAGATGAATCAAGGTATAAGAGGTTTTTATCAATTAACAGAAACAATAAAAGAACAACTACTTGCTGATACAAATATCAATACTGTTTCAACTGGTGATGTTTCAAATTTGAATTTAAACAAACAAGATATATTTCCTTTAGGTCATATTATAGTTAATAGTGTAGTAGCAGAAGAACAAGTATTAAGATTTAACATTACAGTAATTGCTTGTGATATTGTGGATCAAAGCAAAACAGAAACACTTGATAGATTCGTAGGTAACAACAATGAACAAGATATTTTAAACACGCAGTTAAGCGTATTAAACAAACTGATTCAAAATTTAAGAAAAGGGCAACTGCATACTGATATGTACCAGCTTGAGGGTAACCCATCATTAGAACCTTTTTATGATAGGTTTGAAAATATGTTAGCTGGGTGGTCTTGTGGAATAGAAATATTAATATACAATGATATAACTATCTGCTGATGGAATTAACAAACACACAAAAAGCATTAAAATCATTTTCTGATTATGTTATTCAGCAGTCAAGAACAAGACTAACTAAAAAAAAACAAAATAATACAAGCCAATTATATAATTCTTTAAAACATAGTCCAGTAAAAAAAACAAATGATGGTTTAGAAGTTGTTTTAGAAATGGATTATTACGGGCAATTCCAAGATAAAGGAGTTAGAGGTGTAGGTGGTGTAAGAAAAACAACAAGCAAATTTAACCGTAGAAACAATAAAGGTAAACTTTGGAAGCAAAAAGGTGGTAAAAGTCCATTTAGTTTTAAAGAAGGTAATAAGCCATCTGTAAAGCATTTTATAGATTGGTCAAAATCTAAAGGTTTATCACCTTATGCAGTTAGGGAAGCAGTATATCATCAAGGTATTAAACCAACACAATTTTTTACAAAGTCTTTTAATATGGGTTATGAAAAGTTACCACAAGAATTACAAGAAGCATTTTTATTAGATGTAGAATATGCAATAGTATTAGCACAAAAAAAATAAGATATGGCAATAATAGCTTTACGCAGTCCACAATTTAGATATAAAGAAATACCATTAAGTGGTGTATCATCAACCCAATGTGTAATAACTATTGATGGTACAGTTAGATATACACTAATAAAAAACGTACAAAAAAACACAACTGTAAATTTTGATATATCGGAACTTGCAAGAGATTATTTAGATATATATTATGATGCAACCTATGTACCACAAACAATAGCTATTACTACAACATTAACTAATTATAGTGGTGTAGATGGTACGGGTTCTGTTGTTGGATTAGCAACTACTTTTACTGATACTGGTGTTGAGGGTTACGGATATTTTGAAGAAAATACAAATCCCGAAGTACCCATAAATATATTTTTAATTTCTAAAAACCCAGATACAAACGAAGTACAATTATATTATCCAAAAGGTTTAACGGGTGTTACAAATTATGGGGGTATAATACCATATACAGCTTTTTCTGGTGGTGGTGTTGTATCTATAAGCACAAAAGCATTTGTAAACGGTACAACTTCATTAAATATTCCCTACAATGCAACTATAAAAAGAATAGAATGTACTAAATATGGAGATGGTAGAAAAATAATATTTATAAATAGATATGGTGTTCAGCAAGATTTATGGTTTTTCTTAAAAGAAACAAAAACACTTGCAAGACAAAACGAGGGTTACAAAGCTAATATATTAACATATCCAAGTACAAATAACCCAGCTACATATTCTATTTCTGATGCACCTAACAAAACATTTAACACAACTGCTAAACAAACATTTATTTTAAGTAGTGGTTACTATCCACAAGGTGCTAATAATTTCTTTGAAGAACTTTTATTAAGTGAGTATGTATGGTATGAGCGAATAAATAAAGTTAGTGGTGCTGATGAAGTTATACCAGTAAAAGTAAAAAAATCATCTATACAATTTAAAACATCTGTTAATGATAGGTTAATAGAATACACTATTGATTTTGAAGAAGCATTTGATTACATAAATAATATTAGATAATGCAACAAAAGTTAGTTTTATATATAGCAAGTGTTTTACCTAATAATAGGGTAGATCAATTCAAAGATGAAAATGTTTCTTTTACTCAAACAATACAAAACGTAAAAGACTTAAAAAAAATCTTTACTGAATTTACTAAAACCTTTGCATTACCAGCTTCAAAAAAAAACAATAAAATATTTGATCATTATTATAACTATGATATTGCAGGAGGTTTTGATGCAAGAACAAAAGTAGATGCTTTTTTAGAATTAAACGATATACCATTTAAAAAAGGTAAAATAGCTTTAACTGGAGTTGATTTAAAAAACAATGTACCACACACATACAAGGTAACTTTTTATGGGAACACCGTTAATTTAAAAGATATTTTAGGTGATGACCAATTAAGTAATTTGTCTGCATTAAGTATATTAGATACTGATTATAATAATAGTACTGTTTTAGCAGCTATGCAAAATGAATATTTAGGTAATTTAATTGTACCTTTAATTACACATACTGATAGAGCATTTTATGATAGTAACCCAAATGCAGCATTAAATGGTAATTTGTATTATAATAGTAATTCTTTATTTGATGATAATGGGCTTGAATTTACACAATTTAAATATGCTATAAGATTACAAGCTATTATATCAGCAATAGAAACACAATACCCAAGTATTACATTTTCTGATGATTTTTTTAATGATACATCAAATACAGATTTTTATAATTTGTATATGTGGTTACATAGAAAAAAAGGTGATGTAGAACCAATTGAACAAGTACAAAGGGTTTATAATACAACATCAACTTTTGTAGAAACATCTGCATTAAATCAAAGAAATTCTATTATACAATCGGGTTCTTTAAGGTTACAATTAAACTATCCATCAGAAACACCTAATCAAAATAATTCTTTTCAATCAGTAACTTTATCATTTGCACCCACACAACAATCAACTAATTATAGTGTTAGGGTTTTTAATGTAGCAGCAGGGAATCAAGAAGTAGGGGGGTTTATTGACCAACAAGGTAACCAAACAATAGATTTTGATAATGATTTAGATAATATGGGCTTGTATGTTGTGCAAATAGCTTGTGCAACAACTATTGTATTTCCAGCAAATAGTATAGAATGGTATGTCCAATCAAGAGAGTTTACATTTAACCCTACTGCAATAGAAACATCGGTATATCGTTATAAAAATTCAGTTGCATTTAGCACCAGTTTAACTATAGAGTTTAATATATTAGAACAAATACCTAAAATGAAAATTATAGATTTTCTAACTGGTATATTTCAAATGTTTAATTTAACTGCATACGTAGAAAATGATATTATTGTAGTGCAACCTTTAGATGAATTTTATGATAAAGCACCAACTAATTCAACCACAAATCAAGTAATACCAGTTAATATTGATCAGTATTTAGATACTACAAAATCATCAGTAGATATTGCATTACCTTTTTCAAAAGTTAATTTTACTTACAAAGGTGTTAAGACATTTTTAGCACAACAATTTAATCAGTTAAACAATAGGGTTTGGGGTTCAAGCAGCTATTCATTAAATGGTGATATTTATGATACACCAAGTACTGAATATAAAATAGAAATACCATTTGAACACGCAATGTTTGAGAGATTAGTAAATCAAACTGGGGGTACTAATACTGATATTCAATATGGTTATTTTGTGGATGATAACCAAGAACCTTATATAGGTGATCCATTAATATTTTATAGATATAGAATAGCAAGTGGTACTAATGTTGCAATTAGAGATTTAGCAGGAAATATAACACCAATTAATAATTACTATATCCCTATGAATAGTAAAGATATTAATTCAAATACAAGCAAAGTAAATATACATTTTGATAGCTATATTAATGAATACAATGCAAATGATAGTGCTAATGCTACTGCTTTTACTGATACTTTATTTCAAACACAATATAGCAATTATATAAACGAGGTGTTTAGTCCAACAAGAAGATTAACAAAAGTAACTGCATACCTACCATATAAAATATTTAGTAGCTTACAATTATATGATGTTATAGAAATAGGACAAAAATATTACAAAATTAATTCAATGACTACAAACCTAACAACTGGTAAAACAGAATTTGAATTATTAAATACTGATTTATGATAAAAAATATATTAGACTTATTACAAGAAGTAAAAGGTGAAACGGAAAACATACGGATTGCACAAGGCAAGTATGCATTACCAACATCAGTAAAAAACAGTTACAAACTAATAAAGCAGGTATGGCAAAAGAAAAATACGAAGTAGAATTAGCAGCAAATACTAAAGAAGCACAAAAAAATGTTGATGACTTAAATAAAAAAGTTAAAGATTTAGGAAAAGAAGCTGAACGAACTGGTAAAAAATTAGGCAAAGAATTATCTGCTGGTATGCAACTTGGTAATGAAGCTGCAAGAGGTTTAGATAGATATACTGGTGGTTTAGCATCTAAATTCCTAAAAGTAGGTAAGGCTGCTAAAGTAAGTGGTAAGGCTATGAAAGCAGCTATGATATCAACTGGTGTTGGTGCATTAGTTGTTTTATTAGGTTCAGTTATTGAATATTGGGATGAAATAGTAGGTTTAGTTGATGGTGTTAGTAGTGAACAAAAAGATTTATTAGAAACTACCAAAAAAACTTTAGATGTTCAAGAACAACAATTAAAGTCAACTGGTCAAATGGAAAACACTTTAAAGCTACAAGGCAAAAGTGAAAAAGAAATTAGAGATTTAAAAAAGCAACAAACCGATGAAATAATTACATCTACTGAATTATTATTAGAACAACAAAAATCACAGAAAAAAGCACAAGTAGAAGCAGCAGAACGAAACCAAAAAATAACACAAGGTATAATAGCATTTTTGACTGCACCCTTAACTATTTTACTTGGTACAATAGATGGAATCACAAATAGTTTAGCAAGTTTAGGTATTATAGATGAAGCTACAACACTAACAGAAGATTACCTTAATTTTACATCATCTTTATTATTTGATCCCGAATCTGTAGCTGAAGCAGGGGATGAAACTATTAACGAAACAGAAAAGAAATTAATAGAGTTAAAAAACAAAAGGGATGGTTTTGCTTTACAAGACAAAGAAGATGCAAAGAAAACTGCACAAGAAAACGCACAAGATGAAATAAATGCAGAAAAAGAAAAAAATGCAGCTATTGAAAGTATAAGAAAAGCATTAATAGATACTGAAGCAGAAGAACGTGCAGAAAAGTTAAGAAAAATTAAAGAAGATTATGATAAGCAAATTACATTAGCTGAAGAATATTACGGTAAGGAAAGTGAAATAGTAAAAGAATTAAGAGCAGCACAAAAATCAGCATTAGATGAACAACAAGGAGTATTTGATGAACAAGATGCAGCTAAAGCACAAGCTGATTTAGATTACTGGTCAAGTGAAAGTGAAAAAAGGCTAAAGAAATTTCAAGAAGAAAAAGATGAAGAAGCAAGAATAGAAAAAGAAGCTGCTGAATATAAAGAAAGGGAATTTAGAGATACATATAATAATTTACAAAATGTATTAAGTGTTGGTGGTAAAAAAATGCAAAAGGTAAGTAAGGCATTAGCTATTGCAGATGTAGCAAGAACATCTTTTAAATCTATTTCAGAAACTATTTCAGAAACTGGAAAAGCAAACGCTGCTGCTACTGCTGCAAGTCCATTAACTGGGGGTATGCCTTTTGTTGCTATTAATACTGCAAAAGCTGCATTATCTATTGGTTCTACTTTAGCAAGTGCTAAAAAAAGTATTTCAGCAATAACTGCTGATTCTAAAAACCCAAGTGGTCAAAGACCAGCACCAAGTGGTGGGGGTGGTGGTGGAAGTATACCACCTGCTTTTAACATTGTAGGTGCAAGTGGTACAAATCAATTAGCAGATGCAATAGGTGGTCAAACACAAGAACCAGTAAAAGCATACGTAGTTGCAAGTGATGTTTCTACTGCACAAGAAATGGACAGAAACATTATTGAGGGTGCAAGTATAGGATAAACGCAAAATTTAAAATTAAAAACGTTATATAATTATGAAAATAATAGAACTTATTTTAGATGAAGAACAAGAAGAAGCTGGTGTAGAAGCTATTTCGATTGTTGAAAGTCCAGCTATTGAATCAGATTTTATTGCTTTAAAAGACCAAGAAATAAAATTAGCAAAAGTAGATGGTGATAAAAAAATCTTAATGGGTGCTTTATTAATACCTAATAAACCTATTTACAGAAATGGATCGGAGGGTGAATATTACATTTACTTTTCAAAAGATACAGTACAAAAAGCATCACAAATGTATTTAAAGAATGGCTATCAAAACAATAGTACATTAGAACACGCAGAAACTTTAAGTGGTTTAACACTTGTTGAAAGTTGGTTAGTAGAAGATGAAGTACAAGACAAATCAAGAAAATACGGATTGAATGTACCAGTAGGTACTTGGATGGGTGCAGTAAAAGTTAATAACGATGAAATATGGCAAGAGTATGTTAAAACAAATAAAGTTAAAGGTTTTTCTATTGAGGGGTATTTTGCAGACAAAATGGAAGCACCTAATGACAAAATTAAAGAAGAGTATTCAAAAGATCAAAAGACATTAAATAAAATCATAAATATATTGACCAATGAAAAATAACATTGAAAAGGTATACGGAAAACTACCAAAGAAAAAAGTTGATTTAAAAAAGCATAAAATTGATTTAGCGTTGCTTAATGATTTTGAATATACAAGCCAATTTACTAATGAAATTATTGGTAGTCTTGATTATACAGTAAATAATTGGTTTGATGAAAAATTTGACCAAATGATGGAAATATACAATGAAATTTATGATGTTTATGTTAATAATTCAGAAAACTATTTAAAAGTAGTAGATATTGCAAACGATCAAAGGGTACTTGATGAAATATTAACAAGAGCAAATGATTTAGGGATTGAAGTTGCAGATGTTTACCCAGAATGGTACGAACATTCAGATGCTTTAGAATATCTTAATGGTTTAGAATCAAAGTTTAATAGTCAAAAAGATAGTTTGCCTAATTTTTAATAAAAAAAATAATAAATAAATAAAAAAATGAAAAGTAGATTAGAAAAAGTATATGATAAAATGCCTAATAAAAAGGTAGATTTAAAAGCACATAAAGTAGCTTTAGGATTGATTGACCAATTACAGTACGATTATGATTCAATAGAAGATCAAGGTGGGTTATTATCTTATTTAGCTTATGAATGGCACGAAGAAAAATTTGAAGAATACAGACAAGCTTGGATGACATTAAATGATGAATACAAACATAATGCAAGTGCAGTTTTTAGATTTGAAGATGTATCACAAGATGTAGATACGTTAAACGAAATTAAAACAAGAGCAGAAGAATTAGGTGTTGATGTAAACGATGTTTATGATAGATGGGATGAGCATATGATATTGTTAATGGATATGAAAGTTTCAGATGAAGAATATACAAAAAATGAAATGCAATTTAGGGATTGGTCTTAATGCAAAGAAACAACAAAAATAAAATCTTTATACCAAGTAGAACATCACCTACTGGTTCATCACGTGCCTGTTTATGTTGGGATACCAATACATATTCTATTGACTGTTGTGATGGTTCTATGAGGGCACAAGGCATAGGAGTAATAACAAGAACAGACTGAAAACGCAAAAAATAAATTAAAAATCGTTATATAAGTATTATGAAAGCAACCAAAATGTTAAATGACATAAAAACGCTTCTAAACATCGAGGTAAACCTTGAAGAAATGAAGTTAGAAAATGGTACAGTTATCACAACTGAATCATTAGAAAAAGGCAACGAAGTATTTATCGTTACCGATGATGAAAAAGTAGCAATGCCAGTAGGGGAATATATCCTTGATGATGGTAGGCTATTGATCGTAGAAGAAGAAGGTATTATTGCAGATGTAAGGGATGTATCTGATGGTGTACCTGCTAAAGAAGAAGAAACTACTGAAGATTTAGAAGAAGAAACTATTGAAACGGAAGTACCCGAAGAAGTAGCATCAGAAGTTGAAGCAATAGTTGAAGCAGTAGTTGAGGTTATTGCACCAGTTATTGAGGAAGTAAAATCTGAAATTGAAGAACTTAAAAAACAATACGCTTCTTTAATGGATGACAAAGAAGAAGAAAAAGTAGAAGATAAGAAAAAAGAAGATTTATCTGCAGCAAGAAAACCAATTACAAGAAATTCAGCACCAAAATCTAACAAAACTAAAGTAGAGTTTGGAAGTGGAAAATTCGCAACAACATTAGATAGAGTATTAAATAAATTAAATAAATAAAATAAAAATGGCAAATTTAAGAAAAACAAATCTTGCAACTACTGTAAATATCACTACAACTTACGCTGGTGAATTTGCTGGTGAGTATATTGCAGCAGCTTTACTATCTGCATCAACTATTGATGATGGTGGTTTAACGGTAAAAGCAAATATTGCTTACAAAGAAGTATTAAAGAAATTAGCAACAAGTGCAGTAGTAAGTGCAGCAAGTTGTGATTTTACACCTACATCAACTGTAACACTAACTGAAAGAATTATACAACCAGTAGAATTACAAGTGAACCTACAGTTATGTAAGTATGACTTTGTGAACGATTGGGAAGCACAACAAATGGGATATGGTTTAGGTCAAACATTACCACCTAAATTCGCAGACTTTATGATTGCACACGTAGCAGCCGAAGTTGCCCAGAATACAGAATTTTGTATTTGGCAAGGTGATACTGCAGCAGGTACTAACAATTCATTTGATGGGTTTGAAAAACTAATTGCAGCTTCAGCAGCAGCAGGTGATATACCAGCAGGTCAGCAAGTAGCAGCAGTAGGTGGTGGATTAAGTGCAACAAACATTATTGCTGAAATGTCTAAAGTAGTAGATGCTATTCCAGCAGCACTTTATGGAAAAGAAGATTTATTCCTATACATAGGATCAGCAGCAGCTAAATTCTACGTACAAGCATTAGGAGGTTTCGCAGCAGCAGGTCTTGGTGCAAATGGTGTAAACAATATGGGAACACAATGGTGGAACAACGGGAGTTTAACAGTAAATGGAGTTAAGATTTTTGTATGTCCAGGAATGAGTGCAAACAAAATGTATGCAGCACAACGTTCTAACTTATACTTTGGAACGGGATTGTTAAACGATACAAATTCTATTAAAGTATTGGATATGGCAGATTTAGATGCTTCAAACAACGTTAGAATGGTAATGCGTTTTACATCAGCAGTACAATTTGGAATTGCATCTGATTTAGTAGAATACGCTTAAAATTAATTAACCAATAAATTAGGGTAGGTAGGTCATCTACTTGCCCTTTTTTTTTAAAAAAAATATATATATGTCTTGTTTATTAACAACTGGAAGAAAAATACCTTGCAAATCAGCGTTTGGTGGTATTAAAAGAGTATATTTTGCTGATTACGGTGGTATAACTGCAGTAACAGTAGATAGTACAACTAAAGAAGCTACATTAACTGGTAGCCCAACGTGGTTTGAATTTGATGTAAAAGGTAATTCATCTTTAGAAACTACTGTAACAAGTAGTAGAGAAAATGGAACTACATTTTACACACAAACTTTAAACTTAACGCTAACTTATTTAGATGCAAAAACACAAGCAGAACTACAAACACTTGCAGTAGCAAGACCATATATTGTAGTTGAAGATTATTACGGTAATAGCTTCTTGTGTGGGTTTGAAAATGGAATGGAATGTACGGGTGGTACAGTTGTCAGCGGTTCAGCTGCTGGTGATTTATCGGGGTTTACTATGGTTTTTGAGGGTATGGAAGAAACTGCACCTTACTTTTTAGATGCAGCAGTAACACCAGATGCAACACAAATTGATCCAACTGCATAGTTTTAATTTTAGTTAATAAATTAAGCATCCTTTATAGGGTGCTTTTTTTTTACAATATAATTTCTACAAATTAGTTAATTAATTACGTTATATAGTTGATGATTATATTAACCACAAGTGCAACTGCACAATCGTTATCAGTAATACCCAGAGATTACTTAACAGATTTTATTATGTCTATACGTGATGATAGTACAAACGTAGTAAAAACATATCAAATTAATGGTGCTACACAAGTAGGTAATTATTTAACATTTACAAATATATTTAACCCTATATTAGTAGAAAATCATTTTTACGATGTAACATTAGAAACTGCAAATAGTTTTTGGAATACAAATGTTAAGTTATGGGAAAACGATACAACGCTTTGGAATGTAGATGATGCAAGTGATGGAATTATTTATAAAGATAGAATTTTCTGTACAGATCAAGATATAGACCAAAATAATAATGACTATTATAACTTAAATAAAGGGCAATATACAACCTACAATGGTTATAATAATACTTATATAGTAATATGAAAAGACAAAGAAATAGTAAAGGACAATTTACAAAAGCATCAAAGGTTTCAGAATTTGGCTTTGTTAATTTAAGTACTTACACAAGTCCAGAAATTAAAGAAGTTAATGGTGAAGATTGGATAGAATATGGTGCAGATAACAATTATTTTCAATACTTAATAGATAGATACAATGGTTCACCTACTAATAATGCTGCTATTAATGGCATTAGTCAAGCTATTTATGGAAAAGGATTAAATGCTACTGACAGTAACAGAAAACCTAATGAATATGCGCAAATGATTGCATTGTTTAAAAAAGATGTAGTTAGAAAAGTATGTTACGATTTAAAGTTAATGGGTAATGCTGCAATACAAGTAATTTATTCTAAAGATCGTAGTAAAATTGTTCAGTTAGAACACATACCTATTGAAACATTACGTGCTGAAAAATGTGATGAAAATGGTGAAATACCAGCATATTTTTATTTTGATGATTGGGCAAATATAAAACGTACTGATGAACCTTTAAGAATACCAGCTTTTGGAATGTCTAAAGAGGGTATAGAAATTTACTACATAAAACCATATAAAAGTGGTTTCTATTATTACAGTCCAGTAGATTATCAAGGTGGGTTACAATATGCAGAGTTGGAAGAAGAAGTATCTAATTACCACCTTAACAACATAATGAATGGTCTTGCACCATCAATGCTTATTAATTTCAACAACGGCACACCTAACCAACAAGAAAGACAATTAATAGAAAAGAAAATAGCACAAAAGTTTAGTGGTACAAGCAACGCAGGAAAATTCATATTGGCTTTTAATGACAATAAAGAAAGTCAAGCAGAAATAACACCAGTACAATTAAGTGATGCACATAACCAATACCAATTTTTAAGTGAAGAATCTACACAAAAAATAATGGTAGCCCATCGTATTGTATCACCTATGTTATTAGGTATAAAAGATGGAAGTGGTTTAGGTAACAATGCAGAAGAAATAAAGACTGCATCCTTACTTATGGATAACACCGTTATAAGACCGTTTCAAGAACTTTTAATTGATTGCTTTGACCAAATACTTGCATACAATGATATTGCTTTAAACCTATACTTTACAACCTTACAACCATTAGAATTTACAGATGTAGATAAGTCAGTACAAGATGATGAAACTATTGAAGAAGAAACGGGAGTTGAAAAAAGAAGATTTAGCCTAAAACAAATTGATGGTAAACAAGCATACGAAACTAAAGAAGAAGCAATAAAGGTAGCAGAAGAAATCGGTTGTGGTGGTTATCACCAGCACGAAGTAGATGGTGTAGTTTATTATATGCCTTGCGAAACACACGATGATGTTAAAATGGAAAAAGAACCTTTTTTATCTGATGAAATGGGTGAATCTATTTTAAAACATTTACAAGGTGAAAAAGCTGGTGATGAATGGGAATTGGTAGATGAATTAAGTACTGATAATGATATTAGTGATGAAGATTGGGCAAGAATATGTATAAAAAAGAAAAAAAGTTTATTTACAAGGTTATATGATGAAATTACATCTAAAAACAATGGTAGTGCTGAAAGCTATTTAGATAGTGAATATTATAAAATTAGATATAAATATGTTGTAGGATCAACTAAACCAATGAAAGATGGGAATCAGTCAAGAACCTTTTGTAAGAATATGATGCGTTTGTCAAATGATGGTATTATATACAGAAAAGAAGATATAGACGAAGCAAGTTTTAGGGGTGTAAATAATGATTTTGGACATAAAGGTCAGAATTATAGTTTGTTCAGATTTAAGGGGGGAATTTACTGTAGACATAAATGGAATAGGGTTTTGTATAGAATGAAAGCAACAACAGAACCATCTGAAAATTTAGATGACTATAAAAGAACAAGAGAAATACCTGCTAAATACAATATTAAACCAGCAGGTACAAGAGAATCAGAAATAGCACCAATTAATATGCCTAACGAGGGTGCATATCCAAAATAAAAAAATATGGCTACAACTTTATTTATAAATAGAACAGATTTAATACGTAACTCGATACTTTCTGGTTCAGTAGATACTGATCGTTTTATTCAGTTTATTAAGATTGCACAAGAAATAGATGTGCAGCAAATAATGGGAACTAAAATGTACGATGGTTTAACTACTGCAATACCTAATATTGATTTACCAGCTAATGCACGATGGAAAACAGTTTTAGATGATTATATAGCACCAATGTTAATATGGTATGCACAATCTAACTATATGCCTTTTGCAGCGTATCAAATAAAGAATGGTGGAGTATTTAAGCATACATCAGAAAATGCACAATCAGTTGATAAAAACGAAATAGATTTTTTAGTAGAAAAAGCAAGAACAAACGCTGAATGGTATAGTAGAAGATTTATTGACTTTATGAGTTTTAACCAAACTACATATCCCGAATACACAAGTAATATAAATGATGATATATACCCAAGTAATGATGCAACTTTTAATGGGTGGGTACTATGATTTATAAACCAAAAAAAGCAAACATAGAAAAACTAAAAACCTTTTTAAAAAGGATAAAAATAAAAAACAAGAAATAGTATGGCAACTTTATTTAATACTAAAATATCTGATACTTACGAGGGGTTAATAAAAACATCTGATAATGGTGTAATAGGTGCAGTAGAAAAAAACTTAACAGATGGTTTAGGCAACGCATCAACTTTAAGTATAGGTACATCATCAGCAAGTTTTACTGGAACTTTAGATTTAACAAATGCAACAGTAGTTGGTTTACCAACTGGTGCAGTAGATAGTGTAAACGGACAAACTGGGGTTGTTGTGCTTACAAGTACTAATATAGCAGAGGGTACAAATTTATATTTTACAGATGCAAGGGTAGCAGCAAATAGTGCAGTTACTTTAAATACTGCAAAGGTTGGAATAACTACAAGCCAAGCAACTGATATAACAAATAACAACGCTAAAATATCTTTTGATAGTGTTTCAAGTACAAAGTTAAATGGTATTGAAGCTGGTGCGCAAGTTAATACGGTAAATAGCGTAAATTCTTTAACGGGTGCAGTTTCTTTAGGATTGCTTGAATTAGATGATGTAGGTTCTGATGGATCAAATGGTCAAGTATTAACAACTAATGGTAGTGGAAGTTTTACTTTTACTACTGTTGCTGCTGGTGGTGCAGTTGATTCAGTTAATGGTCAAACTGGTACAGTTGTTCTTGATACTGATGATGTAAGTGAGGGTGCAACTAATTTATACTATACCGATGCAAGAGTTTCTGCAAATAGTAGTGTAGCAGCAAATACTGCTAAAGTAGGAATAACATCACAACAAGCAACGGACATTACTAATAACAACGCTAAAGTTGGAATTACTACAAGTCAAGCAAACGAAATAGCAGCAAACACGCTTAAAGTGGGTATTACTACTCAACAAGCAACAGATATTACTAACAACAACGCTAAAATATCTTTTACATCAACTGGTACAGATAATTATTTGTCAAAATGGGATTCAAACACATTAATAGATAGTATTATATTTGATAATGGAAATAATGTGGGAATTGGAACTAATGCACCTACAAACTTTGGTTCTGGAAAACTACTTACAATTCAGTCAGAAAGTGGTGGAGATTATGGTGGTATTATAACAAAAACAGATAGTGTTACAGGTCAGATGTGGTCTAATGAAAACGCTTCTAATCTTTTTCTTGGTACAAGGACAGACCACCCTATAGTAATTACTACAAATAATGTTGAAAAAGTAAGGGTAGATACTAATGGCAACGTAGGTATAGGGACTACGAGTCCTAATGTTAAGTTAGAGGTTGCAAGTCAAAGCAGTAGTTATGCTGCCAAGTTTACACATTCTGTAGCAGAGGGTTATTCTCCTGCATCAATCTTACTAGAAGCAGGACAATCCGTTACTAGAGGTCAAGGAATGTATCATTACAACACAGTTGCAGATGAAAATTGGTTTACAGGAGTACCTTATGGTGTAAGTAGTAAAAAATGGATAGTTGCCAATAAGTATTCAACTGTCCAAGAAGTTGATACAGCACAATTAACTAACGCTTTATTAACGATTGATTCAGATACAAGTAATGTAGGTATAGGAACTACTACACCTGCTGATAAATTATCTGTTGTTTCAACCGTTGGTATATTAGGTGATAACACAAATCAAGGTTTACTTAAATTATATTGTGAAGCATCAACACACTATGTAGGTATTAAAGGGGGTGTTCACTCGGGAGGTAGTAGTTATACATTGCAACTACCAAATACTTTACCTAATGTAGCTAATCAAATACTTGAATCAAACGCAACTGGAACTTTATCTTGGATTGCTACACCAAGTGGTGGTGGTGGTTCTCAAATTAAATCATATCATTTTTGTTCTAATCATTCAACAAATAGTACATCAAACTATTATCAATTTAGAAGTAATAGTCCAAATAGTATGACTGGTAGAAACATCAGTTGGACTTCTTGGAATTATCAATATTGGACAGATTTAATTATGGCTTCAAATTGTTTTTTGAAAACTGTTATAGTAAGAAGTTTGGCTACAACTTGGTCATCAGGTTTACAAGTTAAAATGAGAATATATAAAAATAGTACGGTTTTAGAATATGATGGAAGTTTTGTTACATCAACAGGTTCAGGAAATACTGGAAATGTTATATTTAACCTTACAGATTCTGATACATCATTTTTACAAGGGGATGTTGTAGCAATAGGTTTTAATGCTACATCTACTATGGGGGGTATTGCAAGTGTTATGGATTTTGAAACAACTTAAATAAATATTATGAATACATATAAATGGGATTGTAGCGATGTTGAAGTTTATACATCTTATAAAGATAGTCAAGGTAATACAGAACCTTTAGTTATTTTTAAAGTAAAATGGAAATTATTAGTTTCTGATGAAATTGGTAATTCAACAACTACTACTGGAATTGAAGAATTAAATATAGAAAATTTAGATAATTTTACAAGTTTTGATGATGTTACAAATAATCAGGTTACAATTTGGGTTCAGTCATCAATGGGTGAAAGCAAGGTTATAAATGAAAAGGTTTTAGCTGATGAAGCACTTGAATCTCTTATAAACCCAATTACTCAAATGTTAACATTAAAATCTTAAAATTATGATTACTTACGAATGGAATTGCAAAACAGTTGATTGCTATGTTGAAACAGAGGGAAAATCTGATGTAGTTTATAACGTACATTGGATTGTTACTGGTATTTCAGAAGCATTAGATATAAATGGAAAACCTTACACATCTAATAACATTGGTACACAACAATTAAAAATTGATGACATTACAAACTTTATACCTTTTGATCAACTTACAAACGATGAAATAGTTGGATGGACAAAAAGCACAATGGGAGATGAACAAGTAGCATCTATTGAAGCAAATATTGCATCAGCTATTGAGTTGCTTATAAACCCAGTTTCTGTTACTTTACAAGTTGGAGAATAGTTAAATATAAAATGATTATCTTTGGTACTTAACCAAAAAAAATATATAAAATGTCAAAAATCACAAAAGAAGAATTAAAATTAATTCAAGAACAAGATCAAAGAAAAAAAGCAATTTTAAATGATATAGGTTTATTACAAGTGCAAATACACACATTAAGCCATATGTTTGCACAACTTAATCAAGAAATTGAAGAAAATAAAAAGGTACTTGAAGATAAGTATGGTGAAGTAAATATTGAATTATCTGATGGTAGCATAAAACCAATAGAAAATGAAAAAAATTAGTGATCATATAAGTTATAAAGAAGCTACATTTTCAAAGACTGCAAATGCTTTGGGTATTAAAAACAAACCTAAAGCAGAACATATTAAAAATATGGAAAAGGTTGCAGAAAAAGTTTTTGAACCATTACGGGAATGGGTGGGTTGTCCAATTAAAGTAAATAGTTTTTACAGAAGTGAGCAATTAAATTCAGCTATTAAAGGTAGTGCAGTAAGCAGTCATTTAAAAGGTCAAGCAATAGATATTACAAGTATGGCTTGTGAAAAAGATGACTGCAAAAGCAATTTAGATATGTTTCATTACATTAGAAAAAATTTAGACTTTGACCAACTTATATGGGAATTTGGATCTGAACCAAAATGGTTGCACGTTTCTTATGTATCTAAAAAAGCAAATAGAAAGCAAGTATTGGTAACAAAAAGACGAGGTAAATATTTCACATACGCAGATTAATTATGAAAGTTGGTAAATACGAATTTGATACTATAGAAGCATACGAAGATGCAATAGCAAATATTGATGCTATAAAAAATAGAGTAGTTTATTTAGGTTTAAGTAATGATAAACATAAGATAGATGTTTTATGGAGTGAGGATATTACAGAACACCCTAATAAATGGCTACCTTTTGCTATTAATATTGAAGATGAGGGAATACATTATTTTCACGATTACCCTTATTTAGAAAACAAATTTTAAGATGCCAATACCAAAGAAAAAAAAAGGAGAGAAACAAAAAGATTTTATGATTAGGTGTGTACCACAATTAATGAAGTACCACGATAAATCACAAGCTATTGCAATTTGCTATAAGACTTTTAAAGATAACTAATAAAAAAAATAAGAATGATAACAGATTATAAAACATTACTTATAAACATAGGAACATTTGGAATTTCAATGACAAATATAGACATAGCTTTAAAAATAATTCTTGTACTGGTAACCATAGGTTATACCGTACAAAAGTGGTATTTACTAAATAAGAATAAAAAGAAGTAGTGCCAAAAAAAAAGTTTAAAGATACAAGAGTAGGTAAGTTCCTTGTAAAAGCAGCACCCAATATTTTAGGTGTTGCTGGTGATTTATTACCAGATGCTGGAGTACTTGGTATGGTTAAACAACTTATTTCAAATGATAGTGCTTTACCTACTAAAGACAAAGAAGAAGCATTAAAACTTATTGAACTTGATATAATAGAAGCACAAGAGGTTAGTAAAAGGTGGAGTGCTGATATGGCTTCAGATAGTTATTTAAGTAAGAACACAAGACCAATGACTTTAATATTTTTAACTGTATCTATGATACTTTTGATAGTGCTTGATTCTTTAGATATTGATTTTGGTGTAAATACTGAATGGATAGAACTACTTAAAAGCCTTTTAATAACAGTTTATGTTGCTTACTTTGGATCAAGGGGTGTAGAAAAATTTAAATACATATCCCAAAAAAAATAGAATATATTGCCAAGATCATTACATTTTTATTAATTATATATTTCTTTAGATATATATTTATATTTCTTTATATTTGTTATAGAATATATTTTGGTATTTATTTTTAGATATATTTATATATACATTTAGATAAAATACTAAATTATAAAAAATTCAAAGTTATTACATTTTTTTTAAAAATCAAAATCAAATATTATGGATGAAACAAAATGTTTAAAAATTAGAAAAGAACACTATATGCTATCAATAAAAGGTGTTGTAGTAGGTGAATTTGAATTAAGTGAATTAAGGCATTTAATTGAAGTTATAGATAATGCCATCTAAAACAATACCTAAAAGCAAAAAAAAACCAAGTAGAAGTAAACTTGTTAAAAAGCTGGATGCAATATTTAGTCAATACATTAGGTTAAAAGATTCAGTAGATGGTTACGCAACTTGTTTTACTTGTGGTAAAAAAGATCATTGGAAAAAACTACAAAACGGACATTTTCAAAGTAGAAAACATTATGCAACAAGATGGGATGAACAAAATTGCCAAGTGCAATGTGCTGGGTGTAATGTGTTTAGATATGGTGAACAATTTTTATTTGCAAAGTATTTAGATGAAAGGTTTTATGCTGGGTTATCTGATGAATTATACTTTAAATCAAAACAGATCGTTAAGTTTTCAAATATAGAAATAGAAGATATGATTTTAAAATATAAAAACTTGGTAGATAGTATGTAAAATAGTATCTTTGCGTATAGTTTGTTTTGTTATGTTTAAATTGGGTTGCAGAAATGTAACCCTTTTTTTTGTTTATTAACATAAATGTTTATACCTTTACAAATATTAATTTTAAAACAAAACAAATGGTAAACACAAATTTTAGTAACCAAACTACAAATCAACTACTTACTGAATATCAGTTTAAGGTTGAAGCCTTACAAAACAAGATAGAAGAATTAAAGGCAATTCTTGAAATAAATAATCTAACATAATGGAACGAAACAAATTAGTTGAGTTATACAAGAAGTATAATTTAGAAAAATCAGATGTATTTAAACACCAACACTATGTAATTATTACAAGGCAAGGAATAGAAAAAATACAAGCACAAGAACAAATCAAAATAAAATTTGATGTAATAAAATGCGAACCTAACTTTGCAGTAGTAAAAGCAGTAAATGAAAACATTGAAACTTTTGGATCTGCATATAAAGGTGCAAGTTTTAAAGATGGTAACACCAATAGTTGGTATGTTATGGAAATGGCAGAAAAACGTGCATTATCAAGAGCAGTATTAAAACTAACTGGGTTTTATGAACTTGGTGTATTTGGTGAAGATGAAAGCGAAGATTTTAAAAAGAAATAAAATGATAAAAATAAAAGAAGAATTTAAAAGTTTAATACCACCATTAACAACTGAAGAATTTAAGCAGTTAGAAGATAATTGTTTAGCAGAGGGTATAAGAGAAAAAATACTTACTTGGAATGGTTTTATTATAGATGGGCATAATAGGTTTGAAATTTCTGAACGTTGGGATTTAGATTTTGAAACTGAAAGTAAACATTTTGAAAATGAAGAAGCAGTAAAAGAATGGATGATACTAAACCAATTTGGTAGAAGAAATTTAAGTGCTTATCAAAGAAGTGTTTTAGCATTAGAACTTGAATATGTTTTTAAAGCAAAAGCAAAGGAAAAGGAACGTATAAGAAAAACGACAAGTCAGAAATCTGACGAGTCACTTAAAGAAGTTTCAACAAAAAAAGAACTTTCTAAAGTTGCGGCAGTTTCACACGATACAATAGCTAAAGTAAAAAAAATACAAGAAAAAGCACCAGAAGAAGTAAAAGCAAAATTAAGAACTGGTGAAGTAAGTATTAATGCTGCTTATAAAGAAATAAAGAAAGAAGAAAAAAAAGCAGAATACAAAGAAAAAGTTTTAGAAGCAAGGGTTCAAACAGATATAAACGATAACATAAAAAAAGGTGATAGTTTAGAAATATTAAAATCTTTAAAAGATGGTTGTATAGATGTTGTTTTAACTGATCCACCTTACGGTATTAATTATGTATCTAACCGTTCTATGTATGATAACGCTATTACTAAACGTGGTTTGTTAAATGATGGCAAAAATGAAGCGTTTGATTTATTGGATAAAACTTGTAAAATATTACAAAGCAAAACTGCTGATAATGCACATTTATATTTTTTTTGTAGTTGGAATGTTTTTAGTGATTTTGAAAAAATTATAAGCAAATACTTTACTATTAAAACACCTATTGTTTGGGATAAAGGAAATAAAGGAAGTGGGGATTTAGATAACGATTGGGGTAACCAAACAGAAATTATTATATATTGTGTTAAGGGCAAGAAATTAGTAAACACAAGAAGAGGTAATGTTCTAAACGTATCAAGGTTACATACATCTAAAATGGTACACCCAACACAAAAACCAATAGAATTATTAAAAGAAATATTAAAAGTATCAGTATCAGATGGTGATTTTATAGTAGATCCTTTTATGGGTTCTGGTAGTACAATAAAAGCTGCAAACGAACTAAACTATAAAAGTCTTGGTATTGAATTAGATGATGAAATGTTTTATATTGCAAATAATTTTATAAATGGATAATGTTAGAAAATTAGAAAATAAATTTTTTAAAGAAATAGAATTTCATATTAAAAAAGCGTTTCCTAATATTAATGGTAATTTAGTACCATCTACTAACGAAGAAGATAGTAAACTTTCTTTTGATGCTAAAATTAATAATAAACAGTTTTCAATAAGAATACGCAAAAACAATTATTTAAAATATTTAGATTTAACAATAAGATCAAGAAGTAAAAAAAATGGTAGAACAGAAATTGATAAAATAAAAGATGGTTTAGCAGAAATATATTTTTATTCATATATGAGTAAAAATCAAGACTGTTTGCAAAAAGTAAGAATAGTAGATGTAAATGCAATCAGAAAATTAACTAACAAAAATAAATTTACAATAAAAAAAAATGTAGATGGAACAGAATTTAATGCGTATAAATTTTCAGATATAAAAAAAGAAAATGGGAATATTTATAAGTATGATAAAACACGAGGTATTGCGTGTATTGACAATACCAAAATTTAATATATAAATTATGAGTACATTAATTAATGGTTCAATTCGAGTAGACAAACTACCAAAAGAAAAGTTTATCAAAGGTCGTGATGGCGCAGTTTATTATAACTTAACTATCGCAGTAAATGATGAAACACGATATGGTAATAACGTAGCGTTTATGGATTCACAAACAAAAGAAGAACGAGAAGCTAAAATGCCAAAAACCTATTTAGGTAATGGAAAAGTAGTATGGGTTTCAGATGGAACTATACAAGTAGCCGAACGTGAAGAAGAAAAGGTAGCAGTACCAGTAGATGAGCAAAGTGGTGATTTACCATTTTAAATTTAAAAGGGTGTTATTAATTTAACACCTTTTTTTTTATATCTTTATAGAAAAATAATATATGACTAAACAACAACAAACTGAACACAATATGTTAATGGACTTTATCGAACACGATTGTAAAGTCAACATTAATGAAAAAATAGACTATCCACCAGTAGCATTAAGTTATGGTGAAAAACTTTTAAAATCTGAAAGTGGTGATAAATTAGTACCGATTGCTTTAGGAACTTACGGAAACTTATCCGTAGTTACTGCACCACCAAAAACTATGAAAACATTTTTTATATCTTTATTAGCATCAGTATATTTAAGTGGAACAAA
>Ga0208303_1000142_pt1 | contig 30021 bp, 40 predicted proteins | sample CB_VirMetaG_2_FD_184537 | JGI IMG/M metagenome (GOLD analysis project Ga0208303, IMG submission 184537) | Freshwater to marine saline gradient viral communities from Chesapeake Bay - CB_1504_2 Viral MetaG (SPAdes) (version 4) | ecosystem: Environmental > Aquatic > Marine > Coastal | place: USA... | reverse complement strand
AATGATGGGTTGGCTGAGATATATGAGCTTGTTTCCCGCAGCACATCCAAAGAGAATTTCTACTATTATCCACGCATAAGTTATTCAGACTTGTTCGATGTCAGTGACAATGTGATAATGTTGTCCGGATCGCACCCAGACTGGTCGATGCTTCCTTTGACCAAAAAACACAATCTTTACGTCGAGCTTGGACCAATGAGCTCTCCGAAGTCAGCTGAGTGGGCTGCTCAAAAAGGCTTCAAGACCATCGCCACCAGCGACAACTTTTATCCCAAGCCATCGGACAAGAAGGCTTACGAGGTTTTGTGTGGCCGCAACCGCACAGATCGCAGTGGGCCCATGCACATCCTCGACGAGTGGGAGTGGAAAGCTGCTGTGCCTTGGGGAACGCAAGAAGCCATCGACAACACCTACAAAGTTGCAGAGCTTTGCAATGCTGACCTTCCAGTTGCGCAAATGATCGCATTTCATTCAAAAAAGACTTTGCGAGAGCTTTGCGATGATGGTGCTCCGGCACTGGGCATTGACCTGAAAGATCCAGTTTATGCAGCTAGGCTCAAGCGAGAGTTGGACATGATTGCCAGCAAGGAATTTGAGGATTATTTCTTTGTGATTGCTGACATGATTCGTTACGCCAAAGAGCACATGTTGGTTGGTCCTGCACGTGGTTCTTCTGCTGGTTCTTTGGTTTGTTACCTTACTGGCATAACCGACATTGATCCGATCTTTCATGGTCTGCTTTTTGAAAGATTTATTGATGTTACCAGAGCTGATTTGCCAGACATAGATATCGACTTTCAGGATGACCGCAGGGAGATGGTTTTTCAATATCTCAGGGACAAGTACGGTGCGGAAAAAGTTGCACACCTCGGAACGGTTAGCCGATACAAAGCCAAGAGCACAATAGCAGAAGTGGCCAAAGAGCTTGGCATCCCCGCATGGGAAGTCAATGACCTGAAAGGTGCGATCATCGAACGTAGTGGTGGTGACTCTCGTGCTGCGTTTTGCATCCTTGACACATTCAACGATCTTGATGTTGGCAGAGATGTTTTGGAAAAGTACCCACAGATGAAGATTGCAGCATCAATGGAGAACCACGCTAGGCACGTTGGTGTTCATGCTGCTGGCATTCTGGTAACTGAAGAGCCTGTTAGCAAATATTGCTCTGTAAGCGCGCAGACTGGTGCTGCTCAAATAGACAAGAAAGACGCTGAAGATCTCAATCTGCTGAAGATTGATGCATTGGGCCTCAGAACACTTTCCGTATTGCAAGACGTTTTGGATCAGGTTGGCTGGGTTCGGGATCAACTGATCAAATTCCCGCTGGAAGATGAGAAGGCATTCGCAATATTGAATGATGAGAAATATGCAGGTATATTTCAATTCGAAGGCTATGCACTGCAATCTGTGACTAGGCAAATGAAGGTGCACAATTTTGAAGACATATCCTCAATAACAGCTTTGGCTCGTCCTGGACCACTCAATTCAGGAGGCACAACCGAATTCATAAAAAAGAGAACTGGGGCAGAGGCTGTTTATCATTTTCATGAAATGACAAAAGAAACAACAGAAGTGACCTACGGTGTTGTGGTTTATCAAGAACAAGTTATGACGATAGCTCGTGAGGTTGGCAAGCTGACTTGGGAAGAAGTTTCTCAGCTCCGCAGGGCAATGAGCAAATCCCTTGGTGAAGAGTTTTTTGACAGGTACTGGCAAAGGTTCAAAATTGGTGCAGCTGAAAATGATATAGATGAGAAAAAAGCTCGTGAGATTTGGGATAACATCAACACAATGGGATCAATGGCATTCAACAGAAGCCATGCGATTGCATACGCTCTTGTCAGCTATTGGTGCTGCGTTTTGAAAAGCAGGTTCCCACTCGAGTATGCTGCTGCTTGCCTCCGCAATGTCAAGGATGACGACCAAGCTGTCAAGCTGTTGAGGGAAGTTGTTACCGAGGGATTGACCTACAAGCCATTCGACAAATTCAAGTCCAAGGCCAACTGGTCAGTTCAAAATAATGAACTGATTGGTGGGTTGATAGGGATAAAAGGCATCGGGCCAAAAATGGCCGCAGACATTGAAAATAGGCGCACCTATGAGCAACCTTTAACCCCAAGGCAAGAAACCCTCCTAAACACAGGCACGACACCCTATGACGATATTTTTGAGTGTGAAAGAAAATTCGGACACATCAAGAAAGATCCAAAGGCTCACAACATTGGCTCAAAAATAATAGACATTCAAGAGCTCGATGGTGATAATCCAGGGACATTCGTTTTCTTTGGCAAACTTAAAGAGAAAAATTTGAGGGATATGAATGAAGCTGTAAATTTGGCTAAACGTGGTGGTCGCAGAGTTGACCGCAATAACCTATGGCTTAACATAACTCTGGAAGATGACACAGCTCCAATAATATGCACAGTCGACAGGTTCAAGTACCAAAAGATAGGCAAGCCAATCGTGGAGGATGGAAAACTGGGTGAATGGTACTTATTGAAAGGCTCTATCAAAAAAGGCTTCAGAAAAATCTATGTCGAAAAGGTTCGTAAGATGTTGTAAACATTTATATAAAAACTATTTTCATCTTTTATGAAAATAACTCTTGCCTTCTCTGAAGAAATAAGACATACTCTCTTTATCGGAAGGGAGAGGCCCTGACGGTTTGAGAAAGGAACTAACAATGACACCGAATAAATCAAAGATCAAAGCGCGCATCGAAGAGCTTGAAGTAATGTTGGCTGACGCCACCCCAGAACAAATTGCAAAATCTAAATCCGACAGTGTTCGCATGGCTGAAATTCTTGATGAATTGAGAGATGCAAAAGCTAACAAAGATGACGTTTTGTCATATGATGAAATGAATGACGCAATCACTGATACGCTGGTTGAAGAATTTAAGACGTTGGATCTTGCCTTGAACAACGCATTTCATGAGCTGAAAAACTTTAAAGATACAATGGCTGCTGATCTGATGGTTGTTTCTACGCGCTACGTTGTAATCAACAACAAAGACCTTATCAGCCCCGCTGGATTTCACCCAGACGAAAAAGTTTACATCCAAAGCACAATTGCAATTCACACAAACAGCTTGGAAAATTTGCCAAGTTCAAACGAAAAACTTTATGCTTTTGAGGTAAACCCAATAGCTGCTTAATCAACTGGGGCTTCGGCCCCACCACCTCCTCAATTCTTTAGAAAGGAACTAAAATGGAAAAGAAGCACACCCCTGCCAAACGTCAAATGATTTATTGCGACACTGGGATTTACCGTAAAACATGGTGTGGTCCATACGCCATCGCTGTGCTCTGTGGTACAGAGTACGAGGAGGCTTACAGAGCTGTTAGAGCGGTGCGTGGAAAGCGTCACGCAAAAGGCATAACGAACAGCGACCTGAAAGCAGCTTGTCGCTCTCTGGGCGTATCTGGCAAGTGGTCTGGTCTCGAGAAGCGTACCAAGCTCTCCAAATTCCTTCCGACACTTGAGGCTGGTAAGGTTTATGTGGTTCAAATAACCAAGCACGTCATTGTTGTTGACACTCGTGACTTCACAACCATCGATAACCAGCAACGAGAGTGGATCGCAATGGATGCGACCAAGCACAAAAACAAGTTGGTGCATGCTGTTTTCGAAGTTATCAATCCTAAATTTTACGCTGAGGATGATCCTTGGCTAATCGAGCCTCTGGCTGCTTCGGGAGCCTGAGCCCAATCCCTGAGCATGGATTCAAACTGCTCATCAAACTTCAAACTGAGAAAGAAAAATTATGACAACACCAATCGAAGAAACTCAAGAGCTGCACGTCTTGATCGAGTCAGTTTCATTCAAGCAAAATTGCTTTGGCGTCACCCAAGAAGGTGAGACAGTTTTCATCGGCAATCGGATTGCTGGATTCCTTAACCTCGACATTGGGGATCAGGTTCTGGCGCACGTATTACCGAACTATGAAAACCACTCTGCCAAGATTGATTATCGGGCTGTGCGGTGCGTAAAAGTCAAAGTCACACCATCAGCTTCTTTGCCCAGAAAAGACGATCGCCCTATCAACGCGACTGTTGTTGCCAAGCATGGTGCCAGCCAGATTCAAAGCAACATCATTGACATCCTGCGCACCCAAGAGAATTACTTGACGACAGGTGAGTGTGATGAGGCTTATTATGAGGCGCACCCCAATCAAAAAGACAGGCTCCACCGCTCCGAGGTCAGCAATGCCTTGGCCAAGGCTCATCAATATGGCCGTGTTGTCAGGGCAGGAGTGATGGCTAGCTCAGGCAACGAGAAGGCTTCATTGGTGCTTTGGGCTAGTGATGTGAATAAATTTAAATAGTAAAAAAGCAGAGGTCTTTGTTTTTCAACAATTCTTTCTTCTTTACTTTTCGGCGCAGAAGAAGGATACTACGATTGTTAACTTAGAAAGGAGTGCAAAATGCAAATCGGTTGGACTGATCATGACAAAGACCTCTACATGTCCCTCAAAGGCTGTGTCAACAAAGGTGGATATTTCTCCTCAGTTGGTCAAATGAATTATATGGCTCGCGTTGTGGGCCACAACACCAATGCCAAAGATGGTGAATTGAGTTGGGGTGACAGTGTTCCCTCTGCAGTTGGCCAGAGCATCGTGATCCTTGAAGCTCCGATTATCGTTGAGTATGCAGGATCAACACCATGGGCCCAAGGCACAACTGGTTGGGGTCGTCGCAGTCGTGACTTCTGCAGAGCATTTGTTGTTGATGGTGTTGGTGTGGTGGCTATGTACAAGATCCACCGCTCTTACGACGATTCAACTGGATCCTCTGGCCCTAACCCTAAGCGCACTGAGGTGATCTTCGAGCGTGACAACTCTCTAGCTGCTGAGAAGCTTGCTGAGTTGACAGCTGCGAACGATGCCAAAGCCAAAGAAATCGCAGATGTGAAAGCTGCTTCTAATTTCATCGGGGAGGTTGGTGATCGCCTAGACTTTCAAGGCACAGCACGTCTCGTCTGGAAAGGTGACAATCAGTGGGGCACAACATACATCTACCTCATCAAGACCCAAGACGGCAACACCATCAAGTATATGGGCAAGTGGCTTGGGCAAGGTGAGAGTTTCCCAATCAGCTTCAAAGCCACCGTCAAGAAGCACGAAGAATACAATGGCGAGAAGCAGACCGTTGTCAACCGTCCAATGAAAATTCAAGTGGGAGAGGACGCATGATCCCCTGCCCAGATTGTGAGCACACAGGCCACAAAGGCAAAGTTGAAAAGACTTTGTACCAGCGTTTCGGAGGGACGCTGGAGCCTGTTGGTGAGTGGGTTGATTGCGAGGATTGCAATGGCTCCGGAGAAGTCGAATGCGACGAGGACAACTGCGTTGATGGTTGGATTGAGGATGAGCGTCCGGAGAGTTGTGGTAGTGGCCCCAGCGAGCATTTCCACTGGGTGATGCATCGTGACCCATGCCCGAAGTGCAAGCCAGAGGAGGATGAAGGTGATGGGTGAATATGATTGCTGCAACTGCGGGGAGGCTTTCCACCTGCACGAGCCACCATTCGATGGGTCTGCTATCTGCGATCCTTGCCGTGAATCTTACAAGTCTGGTCTGGCTAAAATGCTAGACAATCCTCTGGAGACTTTGGCCAAGTTGAACCTGCGAGGTGACAACCATGTGGGCAACTGAAATAATTAAAATTGGCGAAGGGATAAAGCGTGTGGTGGAATATAAAGATATGACATATTCCACAGCCATGAACAGTCACAACTATTACATGATGAAATATGTTGGCGACTACAAAACTTATTTTGTTTGGAGGGAAACACAATGATTGCGGAACTTTGCTTGTCGTTAGCTCTTTACCACGAGGCTCGTGGAGAGCCACTCAACGGTCAAAGAGCTGTGGCTGAGGTCATAATGAATAGGGTTGAGTCCAATCGCTTCCCTGACACCATTTGTGGTGTTGTCATGCAGCCTAATCAATTCAGCTTCGTCAGCCCCAATGGTTGGGCTGGCATTCCAACAGACGGTGACTTGTGGGCTGATGCAGAGATGTTCGCTCAGGACGCCATATTCAATCACAAGACTGGTGAGAAGTATTGGGGTGGATATTATTACCACTACCATGCCACTAGCGTTTCGCCTGTTTGGGCTGAAGAGATGTTCCCCGCAATGACAATCGGGACGCACATCTTTTATTCCGACAACCTAACCAAACCCAAGAAAGTGAGGCCAAAATTACGACCATGGAAATAGACAAAGCTCATGGCAGGTTCTGCCTAGCAAAAGTTAAGCTAGATGGTGATGCTATCCAAAAGTTGGCGGCATTGCCAGGATTCAAGAAGTGGGTTGGCAGGGACTTGTTGTTTGCACCCACAGGAGCCAACATAAGCCACATCAACAAGCATTGGCCTAGGGCGGTGTGGTCGGAAGCTGCTTCGCCCATCCTAGACGATTATATTGAGACAATGCATCAAGCCGAATTGACTCGCAAAGAAAAAGCTGCAGCCCCGAAAGATCTGGGTGACTTCCTTTTCAAGACAAAGCCATTCGATCACCAGCGTAAAGCATTTTATATGAGTCGGGACAAAGAGTCATTCGCGCTGCTTATGGAACAAGGCACAGGCAAGACAAAAGTCATCATAGACAATGCTGCGTATCTTTATGCTTCTGGAGAGATAACAGCTCTGGTGGTCATTGCACCCAATGGGGTGCACCGCAATTGGCTGAACAAAGAGATCCCAGACCACATGCCAGAGTGGTGTCAATACTCTTCGACATATTATTACTCCGGAATGAAGGCCAAAGACAAAGCCAAGTTTGACGACATATTGTCTGGGCACGATCAGCTGAAGATATTCTCTTTCAATGTTGAGGCTTTTGTGAGCCAAACAGCTGTGGCATTGATGAACAAAATACTCCTCAGCAACAAGGTTCTTTTGGTGGTGGATGAAAGCTCTCGGATCAAGCGTCCAGGAGCCAAGCGCACCAAGACAATCCACAAGTTTGCCAAGCAAGCCAATTATCGCAGGATCATGACAGGCACCCCAGTGACCAAAGGTCCAGAGGACGTGTACAGCCAATTCAGATTCCTCGATCCTTACATCCTCGGTTACGACAGCTTTTATTCTTTCAGGGCAAGGTACTGCGTCATGGGAGGATACGAGAACAAGCAGATCGTTTCTTATCAATATATGGACGAGCTTACCAAGAGCATTGAAGGCCACTCATTCAGGGTTCTGAAGAAAGATTGCTTGGACTTGCCAGACAAGATATATCAACGTCACTTTGTTGATCTCTCGCCAAAGCAGCGCAAGTTGTATGATTCTCTGAAAAAAGACTTCGTGGTTGAGCTGGAAGGTGACGTAATAGACGCACAGGAGGCCATAACAAGGCTGCTACGACTGCAACAGATAGTTTGTGGGTGGTTTCCTGCCGAAGAGAAAGCAAGACCCATAGACGACAAGAATCCGAGGCTTGAGGCTCTGAAAGATCTGCTGGCCAATATTGATGACAAGGTCATAATCTGGGCACGCTTCAGAGCTGATATTGCGCAGATTGAGCGGATGCTGGGGCACAAGGCTGTGAGCTACCATGGTGGCGTGTCTAACGACATGAGAGTCAAGGCTGTAGACAGCTTCCAGAATGACCCAAGCGTGCGTTACTTCATCGGGCAGCCCCAGTCGGGCGGGATTGGCTTGACGCTAACAGCTGCATCTTACGCGATATATTATTCCAACAGTTTCGACTTGGAAACAAGACTGCAGTCGGAAGACAGATGTCACCGCATAGGCACAACCCAGAACGTAACATACATCGACATAGAGAGTCCCAAGACCATTGACTCAAAGATCATCAAAGCTCTGCGGGACAAAAAGAATCTAGCAGACGTTGTGACCAAAGATCCGATGTCATTTTTCTTGTCGGAGGAATAATGAGAAAACTTTCCGCATTTGAAGAGCAGCAACTTAAATGGTACAAGTCTCTGGTGGATAAAGCACAAGATGAAATGTTCGCCAAAGACCCACACAAAGACGCAAAGAACAAATATTGGACAGCCAAGCATGATCTGTCTGGCTTCATAAAAGGCTTGAGAGAAAAAGGGAGAAAAATATGAGCGAGAGTAATTTCTGGACGTTATTGCGGAACAACCTTCCGTTGAAGATGTATCGGGTTGAGAACAGAGTCATGCGGGGAATGCCTGATGTGCATTATATTCGGGATGGCAAGTCTGGTTGGATAGAGCTGAAGTACATTGAAAAGTGGGCCAAAAGAGGAAGGTTCACCAGTGGCCTTAGACAAAGTCAAACTTTCTGGGCAAACCAACACATCCGAGAGGGTGGCAAGAGCTGGTACCTTTTCAGAGTCGGGAGAGACTTCACGATATTAATAGATGGTGAGAATGGCAAAAAGCTCCTAGACAGACCTGCTAAGAAAGAAGTTATGGCAATGGCAGCTTGGCACAAACAAGGCAATGTGACTTCTGATGACTGGATTGAATTGTCCAATGTGATCGCTTGTTAGAAGCCATCTTTTAAGCCATCAAGGATCTCACTCAGACTAGGCCTTTTGTCTTTCTTTTCGTAGATGCAACTGAACACCTTTGGGCATTCAGAGAAGCTCTGTGTTGGGTAATGATATCCTAGGCCACCGAAACCTGCGGTGAATCTGTAAACGCACACTTTCTGACCATTTGTGTCTGTGAATCTTTTCCACAGGTGGCATTGAACGTGTGTTGGGTTGGCAACACCTGCTAGGGTTACTGATAAAATTAAACTGGCTAACATTAGCTGATCCCCAAGTAAATAAGATAAATCCCTCCCCCCAGCACTCCTATGATTCCTAGCGAAAGTGCACCTATGGCCATATTGTTCTGAATCTGACGCTTGGCTTCCATTGCCTTGTAAACAGTTTCTTCACGATCAGCGCGTATCTTTCGGCGCATGCCAAGCATCTCGTCGTAGGTTCCCAACCCGAACCTGTAGTCAAGCATAAATTTTATTTCTTTCTCTTTCTCAAGTAAAGTCTTTTTCCGGACAATGATGTCCATGGCTTCTTGTTCAATGTTTTCAGAACCATGAGTCTTTTTGTCTAGCCAAGTTGGATTCTTACGTTGAGACTCCGCACGAGTTATATCAGCGACTGCGCCATACCATGCACCAAGCTGCTGAGAAACGTCTTGTATTTCCCTGCCAGCCCCCACAAGCATTTTGACGCCTTTGAAGGCAGCATTTGCAGCAGCGAAAGCTGTGACAGGATCAATCATTTAGGGGGACAAAAGAGCTGCCCTGTCCTCTTCGGACAACCCTTCAATTATGCTCTGCAATGCTGGGGAGCTCTGCGGGTTGATTGTCTCGATAGCTTCTGGCTTAGTTTCAGCTTGGATTGCTGTGCTGAAGAGAGGTGCTTTGGCTCTGTCGAGGTATTGCCGGACAATTGCTTGAACTTCTCTGGCCTCGAAACCACCTTCGATTGCTCTGACTGCACCGCCAGCTCCAGGAATCCCAGACAAAAAGTTAAGAAGGCCACCTCTGCCTAGCTCTCCTAATATGGTGGTAGCTGACCCTGATGGGTTGAGTTTTATCTCTGCCCAGAGCGTTGGCATTACGTCATTGCGGAACTTAGCTATCTGCGCAAGCTCTTCTTTTGAGAAAAGCTCATTGATGACAGCTTTGTTCTTGCCGAAGACACTTTTGTAATTGTTCACGATGTTCGTTCTTGTTACGCCAGACCTGCCAGTGCCAGCAAAAGCTCTTTCCAGAGTTGCGTCTTTCATCAGCCCAATGATCTCTTTGTATTCTGCGGAACCTTCTCCGAGAGTTGACTTCAGCTTGCGAATGACAGTTGGAACCGCATTGGCTGGAGCGAACTTGTTATGACCGAACAATGCCCCGACCACCTGCTTGGGGTTGGCTTCTGTGTTCGTAATCATTTCCAAGATCTTGTTGGCTGCTCGGACTGATGCATTTTTGCTGCTTTGCTGCCCTGTAAGGCCCATATACTTCGTGTAAATCTGCCTAGATTTCTGCAGCTGATCTATTACGCTTTGATCCCCGAACATCAATCCGCGCTCTATTGCGGTGTTGTAGGCTTCGTTAAGCTGATTCTTGAGCATTGTCAGCGCACGACCTTCCGAAGCATTGCCGCCAACTGCCATAGCCTGTTTTATCTGGACACCCAAAGCTCTTTGGTAGTCATCAATGGACCTAAGTGGTGCACCTTTGAAGTTTGGGTTCTTAGATATTTTGACTAACTTTTCCAGCTTCTTCAGCTGCTTGGAAAGATTAGGCATTTCAGCACGCATCGCTGGACCAACCTCTTTTCGCAACATCGCCACCGCATCGCTGGCAGTTTCCATCAACCCACGCTGAGAAAGCACTGGTTGGTTAGCAGCATTTTCAACAATTTTATAAGATGCATCAGCCTCTGCTTTGAGACGTTCAGCTGTTTCTCGAGCCGTTGATTGAATGCCTTCAGCGGCTGCTGTGGGAGTGTCAAGCGCACCAGCAACCATTGGGTCGCCTGAGCCCATCCTAGAACGCAACTGAGTCGCATCCGCTCGGATCTGGTCCAACTGACGCCTGTCGAATCCTCTGAGTTGGTCGCTGGCTCCAGCATCCACCCCAGCAGACCTGCGCAAAATATCTTCACGTGCAATGTCCGAAGAAGCCAAAGTGTCCAGCTGTCCAATCTCAGGATCAGGCAACTCACCAGACCTTTGGCCTTGAGTCATTATGTAGGGAGAGCTTTGATTCGGTGTTGGGCGCATGAATCGGGGGAGTTGAACTCCAGCAACATTAGCTGCTCCCCTGACAGGAGCCATAGCTGCCCTGCCTGCGAGCTTGAGTGCTGGTGGCAACACAACGTCTGCGGCAACTCCAACCGCTGTTGCAGTGGCTGCGTCTTTGGCTAGATCACCTGCTGTCTGCTTCTTAGCCTTGGTTGTCTCCGGAGTCATCTGAGCCTCTAAAAGCTGGGAACCAACTTCAGTGGATGAATATATTGGAATACCTCTGGCTATAGTCTGGAGGACAGTTGCTCCTCCTGATGTGAGAGCTGCGGGAAGCATTTTTATTGTTTCGCCAACGAATGTACCAAAATCTTGCGAAGAAAATCCTGGCTTGTTGACATAATAAGGCTTCTTGTTCCAGACAATCATAGGATTGCCGAACTTGTCTTGGAATCTGCCTCCCCAACGCTCATCACCTTGAAAAGACTTTTCCATTATCTCGCTCTTGCCGACATCGTCTCTGGCAAGAAATACTTTAATATTGGGAATCAAGCCTTCAACCAATCCAGGAGCATCACCACCCATGTCTGAGGCTTCTGGGATGTCTGGGAATTCAACCTCTTGGCCTTCGCCAGTTGCGGCATCCCTCAGGGCAGATGGGATTGCTTTTATGGACTCGAACAAAGACCTTTCAGCCTCTAGATCAATAGTCTCTGGGTTGACATCATTCCCTTGGGTGGGAGCACCATCGGGCAACCCTCCTTCAGCTGCATCAGCTGCTGCTACCTGCTCGTCAAAGGTGAGCTCTTCATCTTCCATGTCAGTTCCTAACTTCCACCATTCCAGCCTTTGATCATAATAGTAGGTTCTTGTGGATATAATTTCTGGCCAGTGGCTGGGTTTTTATTTATGAACACTTCACCGTTCTGCAAAGAGTTGTAAAAAGTATCTCTTGCCTGTCGGAACTCTGTAACATTGTTGGTCTGAAGTGGTGGCATTTTCTTGTATATGCCTTTGTCCAGCTCTCTGATTCGCTCATTTATGTATTTGTTGCTTTTCCCTTGAATTAAAAGCTCTTTTCTCAATCTGATGTCAGCTGCGGAATTTTCAGTTGTTTTCTTCAACATGTGCAGTGTAAGGTAGTTGGCTTTTGCATTGTTGCCAAGAGAAAGAACAGCCTCTTTGTATGCCTTGAATTCCATGTCTGAGGTAGAACCAGATCCTGGAGGTCGCATCAAAGGTGCGAGTTTGTTAGATATCGCTTTCAAAAGTTGTTGATCTGAAATTTCAGGATCTGACCAGCCGAAAGCACCCTGCAATGCTGCGCGAATATCCAGAGTTGCACTTTGAACAACTCCTGTCAATCCTGGATTCTGATATATTGTATCAAGCGCAACTTGAATTGTTGGAAGCAGACTAGAGGTTTTGTCTATGTAGTCAAGCTCCAATTTGCCGAGCTTTTTGAGGTCTTCGTTTCGAGACATAACCTCCGCAGGAACTGCTCCCCCTGTTGGTGCTCTTGTTATAACAGAGAATTCAGAATCTTCCCCAGCTCTAGGGATGTAAAAACTTACATACTGGTCTGCTTGAATCACTGGTCTACCAAGAAGCTCTTCATCATCAGTGGTCATCAATTTAAGTATCGTGGTAAATTCAGGATCATCTTCTGTAACACCGAATGTCAACAATTTCGCCCTTGCATCATCTTCGTTCATGTAAAGAACACGATCCTGCTGAAGATATTTTTCAGCCAAAGGTTTTGTTGATGCTTTAACAATTGCAGATGGGTCTTCCGAAGCAATTTTAGCTGCTGCTGCATTCGTAAGAGTTATTCGATCTCCTGCATTACCAAGCCCAGGAATGTCTTTGCCGAGAGTCCATGTGTTGACTGTTCCTGTTCCTGTGGCCTTGGGTGGTTTGATCGCTTTGGCTATGTTGATGGCAGTTGCAGGGAGCTTGGCTTCAGCTTCGCGCTTGGCCATTGCATCTTTCATCAGGTATTGTGCTGGGACCAATGAGGCTGTTGAAGCTGCGCCCAGAGCTGTTTGTCCTGGCTTGGAGGCTTCAGCTGCCATGTTCGTGAAGAATTGGAAGGCCAGAAGAGCAGGGTCAATAGGCTTGTATTCAGGAGATATCTCCCGAGCAATCTCAATGGCATCTTCCATCAAGCCTTTGCCACCCAAACGATTCAGAGCACCCTGCGACATTCCGAGAAGGTCACCGTAGCTAGTTCCAGCTGCACCGATTGTGTCTTCTTCTTCCATGTCAGGCTCCTTATCTGTTGCCCATGTAATACGCACTCGCCAGAGAGCCTAGCCCACCGATTGTTTGACCGTATATTGATGGAGCTTGTGCTGTTGTTTCGCCTTGAGCTAGGGAGAATTGTCTTTGCTCATACGGAACACCTTTGAGAGCACCCAGCGCAAAGTTTAGTTGCTGGTAAGGATATTGAGCCTGTTCCGTATAATCTGTGAACGCCAAGTCAAGAGCGGACTGGTCTAGCTTCCGACGAGCTTCGCCAACCCCTAAGAGGCCAGCAGCAGCTTGTTCTTGTAGTCCTTGTACCATCGGAGCATAAGACTGCAAAGCCTCTGCCTCCCGAACTCGTGAAGCCTCTTCGGTCTCGTAACCTTGACGTTGTCTGTCCTCTGCGGCCATCCTGCCAGCTCTGTCAGCGTCAAATCTGGTCGCTGCAAATCCTAATCCTTCAGCTGCGGCCTTGGCTCGCAAGTCACCCGCCACCATGGCACCTTCAGAACCCAACAAAGCCTCTTGAACCCCGAGGCGCGAGCCTCCAAAAGCTCCTGCCCTCGCAGCTGCAGCTCTGGCATCATTCTGCCCGAGTCTTGTTTGACGCTCTGCTTCACGCACTCCTGCGTCTGCTGCACCTTGGTATATGTCTAAGAAAGGTTGAGCTGATTCTAAGCTGAAGTCAGAGCCCATGAGAGTGTCGTAAGATTGCTTGTCGTAACCTTGGCCAAGACCTTGTGCAGCCTCATAACCAGAATCGAGGTAGGTCTTATAACTACCAGAGTCATCTCGCAAGATTCCCATGGCCTGTTGCTCTTCGGGAGTCATCTTGCTGACTTCCCCAGTTTCTGGATCAGTGTAAGACGCTATTCGTGCACCGCTATATTCAGGATACGGACTCTTGGCCAACTCCATCGCTTGATCAAAAAGGATACGGCCACCAGCTGACACCCACTCTGGAATCTCAGTTCCTGAGAGAGTCGAACTAGAAGTTGGAAGTGTCGTTGTTGTGCTTTGACATGCGCCACCCATTTTACGTCCCCACGAATAAAGACCCAGCTTTCACTAGGCCAAGTCTTTTAAAAAAATTGTCCTTGCGGTCTATGTCTCCGGAGAAAACATGCCCCAACCGCACAGGCACATTAGCATCTTTCGCAACACTTATAAAGTTTTTGACCAACTCGTAAGCAACCCGAGTCTTGCGACTGGCCTCAGAAACATAAAACCACATATCAGAAAGATGTCTTTCCTCAGACCACCAGTCAGTGCCGATGGTTCCTCCGATTGAGCCTGATATTTTGTTTTTTTCGTCTATTGCCACGAACACTATGCCTCTGTGTATTGCTTCGCTGATCTTAGCGACCAGCTTTTCACTGCTTATCGGAGAGACGGGAATCTCGGTGTTTTTATGCATTTCCATAAGAAGCGCAATAATCGCCGATATATCGAGTGGCCCAGCTCTCCTAACATCCATCACATACCGCCCAAAGCACCCATCTGAGGAGCTGCCTGTTGAGGAGCTGCCTGTTGGCCTTCAACTGCATCGATGAGCTGTGCAAGCTCTGGGAGCAGCTTAGTTAAGATGCGTGCAACTTCAGGAGTGATAACTTTATCAAGCATCTGCAACTCTTGAGGAGACATGTTGGTCAGTCGTGCCAGAAGAACAGCTGCTATCTCTTCGTCTGGTTGCATCATTGCTTCTCGTGCTCGTGGATCCATCCCAGCATCTGGGCCCATGTTCGCTCCACGCATATCAGGCATTTGCTCAGCCATTTAAATTTCCTTCGCTTTGTAAAGAACAGACCAATCTGTCTTGGTTGTGAATCCACCAACAATCCAGCATGTTGGCTCTAGCATCTTCCGATAAACCTTGCCTAAGTAATCTGGCTTGGATCTTTTGCCATATATGTAAGCAATCTCATTCGACCTGTGTTGGGCTAGGTGCTTCCAAAGACCAACGAATCGGCCTTTGCGCATTTGCTTGACCATCCACACTGCCCAGATATGATAACCATTGACGTGTCGCGGGGAAAGATAGTCTCTCGTGAAGCGATAGTCAAGGATCACGCTCTGCCTGTCCATCAAGCCTTGACGCATCAACTCATTGCATATCACTCTGCCACCCAAAGCACCACCCAACATGCTGCCGACAACTCCACCAATTCCTGGCAAGATCGCATTTCCGAGAGCCATGCCGATCGCAGAAGCTCCCGCAGACTTAGCTGCCTCTTTGGGCTTCTTTCCCATGAGCAAGTTGACACCGAATGAAACCAAACCAGCACCGCCAGCCGCACTCCAGTTGGCCTTGGCACCTTCGCCCCAGAGCCTATTGCCCACACCTTCAAAGAATGTTGGTGCTGTTGAAGATGAGGTTATTGCGTCTGCTGCTATGTTACTTTCAACACCGTCTGGCAATCTGTCAAGCGCACCAGCCTCATAAACTCTCCTGCCATTGACAACTTCTGAGCTGTCTTTGAGCGCATCGTAAGCAGCCTGATTGCCAGTTGCTGCGGCTGTGGCTTTGTTCGAAAGCTCTGGGTAATAAACTGCATTGTCAGACAACCCAGTCTCTAAAATTTTGTAACCAGCTTTGGTGCTGTCTGCAACAATATCAGAAGGCAAGTCTCCGAATGCACCTTTGGCTCCTGCGAACAGCTTGGCTCCAGCATCTCCCGACATATATGGATCAACCAATGCAGCCCCAGCTGAGGCTCCGATTGTTTGGCCAACTTGGCTGACAATGTCTCCAGTGACTTGTTTGCTTATCTGTCCTGGACCCATCATGCCTGTTGGTTGGCCTTGAGAGTCGACTAGCTTTTGATATTCCTCAAGCATCGAGTTGTCGAACTGGCTGCTCGGATCAAAACTCCGCTCACCTGTTTGGATCTGAGTCACCCAAGTCAGAGTTGGAACAGCTGCGGTGCCATAATTCATTAAATCAGAGTCTGGATTCTGGACTGTGGTGTTCTGAAAAACACCGTATTCAACAGGCACAGACTCCTCTTCAGTCGTCCCGCCTGTCAGTCCTGTCAATGCACCTGCTGTAGCCATGAAAGATTCCTTTGACTATTTTTAGTTTATATTGTGTGAGTAGTAAATCATTAAGTTATCTCCAGCAATGACGCCACAACGTGCAACCTGTTTCCTGTGGCTGCGTTGACCTTGATTATCTCATCTTCTTGCACAACCAAAGGCTGCGTCAAAAGCTCAACAGTTGCATTAGCATCCACAGCCTTGACTTTAAATAAAGAGAATACCGCAGGGGAGGCTGCTGCATCTGTTATTGTGACGGTTATTGTGTCAGCATTGCCGCTGTCTTCAGAAACAAGCAATGACTTGATCAATGTGGTGGTCGCGCTAGGAGCTGTATAAAGGACAGTAACTCCTGTTCCCGTCAAATCAACTTTCGCGTTTTTGTAATTGTTAGCCATTACCCAATGAACCACGCTGTGGCTTCAGCCTGTTCGACGGAAGTGTTAATGTTGCTTGCATTTGCAAAATATGATGCTTGCTTCTCTAGCTCAAGAGTATTAGTCAGACGAGACATATATCCCTGTTGATATTTGTCTGGTGGTGATGGCAGTCTTAAAACTGCCAGAGGTGCTGCGGTCGTCATCTTGGCCCCGCTTGTTTTGTGTCTATCCTAAAATTGCCGAGCTGCCACTCATCTTGAGTCCCTGTGCTTTGGAACTTAAAAGATATCTGTCTGCCTTTAACTCTGGTGTTTATTTTTTGCGTCGAAGAAGTAATGTTAAATGGTCCTTTTGTCGTTTCCGGAGCATTAGGGAATTTCCTAGAATTCATGAAAACTGAAATGTTGCTGTTAGCACCCATTGTGATGTCTGGGATTATTCTATCGATCATGTAAAGATTATTCCCTTCAGCCGACAACTCTCTTGGTGAGCCTTCAATAAAAGCATTCATAGCCGAACCATCATCGCTGGTTCCTGTTTCTTGGTTATACAAGAAGCCTTCTGAAGAAAATGCAAATGGCTTTTCTCTAACTCCAAATGCATCATTCCAGACAGTCCTGTCCATAGAACCAACAACCCAAGCATTCTCAGCGTAATTATAAACTACATAACTATCTGGCTCAGGATTGTCTGGATCTTCTGTTGTGTTTTGGTTTGAAACGTAAAACCAGTACACCTCATTAAACTCAACATTGTGGCCAACAGCAGTTTTGTCGATGAATCTTGATTGGAGCCTGTCGAAAACATAGTGCTTGACAGGGCAAGGAATTTCCTTAACAACCCCATCATAAAAATAGAAAGACTTATTAGCCATCCAATAAGCAGTCCCATCGACGGATATCATGCAATTTATTCCTGCAGACCCTGCCCCAGTTGCGAGGAGTCGGAAAGAGAATATAAATGGAGCACCAACAAATGTCATTCCATAAACAGCCTCATCAGTGCTGATTATTGTTTCTTCTCTATTGCTTATTACCGAGACAATTTTAGTTCCAACCTCAAGCCTTTGATCGCCAGCTGTGTTAAGTGCTGTGGGAGCAAATTTCGTAAAGTCTTCCTGAGTTGACCAACGCACCAACATTGGGTCAAAATCCCCAGATGACCCATCAGAAGGATCATAAATGCTGGCCCCAGCAACAATGAAGTGTCGATCTGGGAAGCTCACAGTTGTCACTCTATTGACTGCTGGAACACTTGCAGACCCAGAGATGCTAGAAACTGATACAGCTCTAGTCGCCACCCCAGCAGAGGTGTCCCAATAAAAAATTGCCCCATTGCGCAAAGTTGCAATCACATCTTCTCCCCAGAGATTAAGACTCCAAGAAGAATTCTCTAGGTTTATTGTTGCGTCAGACACAGTTCTGGGTTCATTCCAGCCTCCTAGACTCCAGCCCCCTATTCCCCAGCCAAGAGCAGGGACAGAGCTTTGTATCCCAAGATTTTCAGCACTCCCGATTAAATATTTTATGTCGATCGCAGTGCCGCCACCAGTTGCACCGCTGCTAGCTGCAGTCGGAGATACAATTGTGTATGTGTTGGCATTAACGAGTGTGACTTGATAGCCAGACATTCTGTTGAGCGTGTCGGCTGGGATGCCTCCTGTCGCAGATGCAGAGTTAATAACAACAAAATCACCTGTGGTGACGCCATGGCTATTGTCTGTCACCGTTATTGTTGTACTGCCATTGACTGTGGTGAGTGGGTTGGTGAGGTTTGAAGTTGTTTTCCGCAACGGTGTAATATCGTACAGTGCGTCATTCTCAATAATGTATAAATGATTATTTGTGCTGACTGCAACCCGATCAACACCATCAATTATCCCCCGCCAAGAAACCATGCGCCTGCATATCCCAGATATGGCTGTCTTGTTTCCGCTCGGATCTCCATCTGGCTCAAGAGAATAAATATCACTTTTTTGCCAGCCACCGATCTTTTCTGGATATCCATTAACGAAACGAACGAGATCGCTGTCCACCCAGAAAGGCCCAGCTTTCCCTGCCCCATACTCGGTGGAGTCTTTCACAACTCCTGGATTGTATTGTATGAGAGCGAGAGCCATGCTATAAGACCAACTCGAAGTGAGGTGCATCAATGAATGGCCTACGGCCCTGTGATCTTCGCAGGTCAACATAAGAATTCATTGCATTCTCTGCAGTTCCTTCCCAATCTCCAAGAGAGTCGACTGTCCAAGCTGCGCCCCACTTGATCTTCACTCCAGAGGCTGCAGCAGCTTCTTTCATGGCATCAGCAATCTCGTCGTAAAGGTTAAGCTCCCACCGACCACCATCAATATAAGCCATCAAGTCAACAGCATGACCGCCTATGTGCTTGCTATTCATGGTCTGGCTGGCACCCTTGGCCACGAGAGCACGCTGCTCTTCGATTGTTCTCAACCCACAAATGACTGAAAAGTCTTGCTTGGTAACACCGATGGCATACTTGACGACAGTCGCCATGCGATCGTCGATTCCTTCTAACTTAGAAAGACTTCCTTTGCCTAATTTATATCCCATCAGCTGGTCCTCGCATATTTAGAAATTGCTCTGTTTCCGAACCAGAACGCCAACACCGCAGACATCAATCCTGCAGTCTCAGGATCCCACATCAGCTCAACAGCCTCTGTCCAGTCACCACCTGACTGCCCAACCTTAACCATGATGACCACCTTCGTAGCTACGAACAGTCCGAAAAAGGCATAAGTAATGACAGGACGCACAGAACCCCGAAGAGCGTTGATAAATCCTCCAGCATCGATAGATCGGTCATGTTCATACAAACCTTTCGTTTCTGCTATGTCGGCTTGCTTGTCTAGCTCCACTAGCTTCATCTCAGAGCGTTTTTGAGCGAGCTCTGTTTCGAGCTGCATCATTTCCATGCGATGTTTCTGCTGCTGGTTGGCTTTGAAATATCCCAAAACCTCAGGGAGAAAAGAACTCCCGAACCCGAGCAAACTTCCGAGCAATGCCATCATGTTTTTTCTCCATTAATGAAGATGCCAAAACAGCCAGTCAATGCACCCATGCACACAGATACGAGTCCAGCCTGTGCGTTGGTCACTTGATCAGGAGGTATGGACATAAACCAGTGAACACTTTGATATGTTAGCACCGTGACAGCCAGCATCATCAGGCGCGGCAAAACTTTGAGTTTATCAAACGTCTCTGGTGTCATAGTTTTATCCCATTTTTGTTAGTACAGTCATCAGCATCACGATTATAGCCGCACTGGCACCGATCATAATCGCCTCTAAACGCTTCACCCTCGTAAATAGCTCTTTGTGCTGTATAGTCACCTCTGTGCGAAGAGATGCAAAGGTGACATTCAGATCATCAATTCTGCTATGTGCAGAGGCCACTGTGCGTTTATCCATTACTCAGAACTTTCAACAGTATACCACTCAATATTTTCGGTTGTTGGATTCCACCTTACGGCTGCTGGAAGATCAACACTGTCTGGTCTTAACTGCTCAAGCTCAGAATACGCTTTTGTACCAAGAAAATAGTCTTCCTCACTGAATGGCTTAACAGCATTGTTTGAAAGTGTGTCACCTTGGTCGATGAAGTTTTCAACAGAGTTATCCGATTTTTTTACAACTGGAACGTACACCATATTTCCCCTATCAAGCGTCATTAGTAAAACTCTAAAATCAGAACAGCACCAACTTTTGCACCAGTGCTTGACCATCCTGGCTGACCTGCATTGGTTGTACCACCAGCAGCGGTGTTGCAATGGCTAGCCAAAGCATTTCCGTGATCTGTGCCATCAGAGGAGTATACTGGGACTTGAGAGGCCGCTCGACTGTAAGAAAAATTTATCCCATATGGTGACACGTCATAAACCCCACCCGTCTCATTCCCGCCATTTGGAACCGCTCCAGTAGTCCCAGATCCTGGACCGCTGGGGCGGTTGCCGCCACTGCCACCATTTCCGCATCTGCCGCCACCGCACCCTCTGCCTCCTGGGGCATCAACATAATAAGGATTCCCAGTGCCGCCAGTGCCGCCAGATGCACTAAAATCTCCTGATCCACCACTGCCACTCCTACTATAATTAGGTGTGCTAGAAGCTGACGCACCACCACCAGAACAAGTCCCCCCAGCGGAAGCTGATATGCTGTAGCTAGAGTTTAAGCTAGAAACATATTTTTCTCCATAGCCACCACCACCCCCAGCATAAGAAGTTGCCCCTCCTGGACCTGCTCCTCTGGAACCAAACGCCATAAAAAGTGCAGACCTAGCTCCAGGAGTTGGAGTGTATGTTCCACCACTTGTGAACACTTGAGAAGTAAATGGTGGGTTTGTACTGCCAACACCACCAAACCCTAAAACATTAATTCCAAAACCAGTCAATTTTCCCTCCTATGCATCATTTGCTGCGTCTGTAGTAAAGAATATTTTTACACCCAAGAGCCTTGCATTTCCTGTTTGATCATCCGCGCTAGTGTCACGATTAATCTGAAAAAAGCACATATCATTTGCGGCTGGGCTTCCTGCGATTGTCACTGCGCCACTTTCTGCGCTAACCATCAAGTCATTTGACGTGCCAGAGAATGCAAGAGCAGTAGTCGCCACTTGAGTGCCAAATGCTGTGTTTATGGTGTCATCGTTGCTAACAGCGATGCCTGCCAATTGCCAAGCCACTGTGCCTGTATTTGTGCCTGTCACAGTCCAGAAAGGCTGAAAGGTAACAGTTCCTTCGTTCCAAGACTTAGGCATGGCTACAGCAAACTGAGCAAAATCATCCGCATCAGCCGCAAAGTCCAAAACTTTTAAATCAGGACGCAAAGCTGTTGTTTCAACTTGCTCTGGCCCTGCGCAACCATTTGTTGTCGAGGCATACATAGCAACTGCTGGGACATATATCGTCTCTTTACCAGCAACTTTGACCGATGCGCCGCCTACTGTTGCTGCGCCAGTGACTTCTACCCCAGTGGCTGTTGTAGCTATTTTAGCTGCATTGTCATGATAAAGAGTAACTGCACCGTCAGCTACAAAATAACCCATTGTTTCACCAGTGTGCTTGCCAATGGTCACTGCGGCATTGCCACGAAGGATTAGCCCACCTGTTCCAGCATCATCTACATAGCTATCAGAGCCATTGTGATAAATTTGCAAATCTTCGTTATTTCCGAACTTTGCAGAGGTTGAGTCAGCAAATATAAGTGAGTTAGCACTACTATCCCAAACAACATTCCTATCAGCAGTATCGCCGTGCAAGGTAACGTCATAGCCTTGGTCGTTAGCACCTACAGTCAGAGTTGCGTCTAGCTGAACTGCGCCATCAATATCAACAGCATCAAGATTAGTTGTGCCGTCTACATCAATATTGTCAAAATGTGTTGTTCCAGCAAAATTTACATCTGTAAATAAATCGTAGACAACGCCGTTTGTGCTGCCACCACCGTCTGTGGCTATCATTTTGACCTGACCAGCAAGCACTGCAACATTTGCACCATTTGATCCTTGGGTGAATGTCAGAGTGTAGCTTGTAGCATTCTCAATCAGCCAGACCTTTGAGATGGTTGCTGGCAAAAATGTTACTGTGCAAGCCTGACCACCACCAGTCAGCTTTAGATACATACTGCGGTCAGCGTCCAGTGCGCCATCCGCGAGTGTTATGTTGTCTGTGGAGGCATTGGCAATAGCGCGTGTGCCGTAGCTGAACGCCTCCGCAATCATTTCTAAGTTTAGGTTTGTGACCGTACCCCATGCGCCCGACTGATCGCCAGTCGCCATTTCATTGAGGCGTAAGTCATTATCATAGGATGAAGCCATATCAATCGATCCTTACAATTGCGGTGTTTCGGGTTGCAGCGGGAAATACGATGCGGAAAGTACCACCAGATACAGAAAAGTCACCGCCAAAATCAAGAATGGCAATTGCTCCTCTTGCGTTTGAACTCGCATCGCCCAGCGTTTTATTGTAAATCAATGCGCCACGAGCAGTAAATGTTGCGCTTGTCCACTGTGGGTCATCCGCATCAAAAATGCCACTTCCAGCAGTTGTGCTGGCACTGTTGGTGTCTTCTGTTACTGCCTTGTTTGCCAATGCAACGCCGCCAGTTGCGTAGCCATTGCCGTTGGCAACCTGACCAGAAGTTATGTAACCATCAGTGGTCGCATTAAGTGTTGCGCTGCTTGTGTAAAGCGCAACCATTATTACGTCACTGTCTAGGTGATGATCACCCAACAATACGTCTTTTTTAAACAGTGTACTCATTGCTTGTGTTATAGCCATTATATGCCTCCATTATATTCTGCTGTATAGTTCCTTTGCATCTCTTGTACTGTTAACTGGACAGCTTCGTCAAGCTGAGTTTTGTAAAGAGACAGCGTCTCTGGTGCCTTGAGGAATGCTGATGCCTCGAACAGAGCCGCAGAAAGTAGAACTGTTGATGCATTAGTTCCTATCCAAGTGTTGGCATTGCCGTTGCTCAGACCCGTCTCAGGCGCGATAAAGTCCACACTATAGGCCAAGGTGGCTGATGGTGTTGGTGCCAATGTAATCACTGTTCCAGCTGTCCCTGCACTATCGGTGCTGTACATGCGTGGTGTGCCTTGAGTCGTTGCATTCGGCCAATAGTCGCGGATGTACGAATCTACTCTGTGGTCAAGATACGTAACAACATTTGTATCTGTTATGGAAACCTGACGGATCATCCGAGCTGTTGGAATTGTATATGAAGCTGTGCCAACAACCAAATTAGCTGCAGAAGATGTCTGTCGGAAACAGGGCATGTTTGGGAGCCTCTGGAAAACCATCTCTTCAGCCTGTGCGATGATCGTGTCAATTGACGCGACGAACTCTGTTGAGTCATCCTCTAAGAAGTCTTGGATGTTGGCCTTGAGTTCTGTGTAGTTCATCTATTCATCCTCAATTCCATGTTCCTTCACCATAGCCGCCTTGACCCCAAGTTGTGATAGTAACTGCGCTAACAGAGCCAACACCGCCTGTGCCATTAGAACCAGATATAGGTGGCTGAATGTTTGCATTCCAAACCCCAGAACCCCAAGTCCCATCACCCCAAGCTGTATCTATAAATGGAACCTCATCCCCTACACCACCTGTGCCGCCAAGACCACTAACTGTAATATTAGAGTCAAGCGCAACTGCCTCAGACCCAACGGCTGCTGTGCCACCTGTGCCGCTGACATTAAATATTCCATCTGCATTTATAGCTTCGTTGCCAACAGCACCCGAACCACCAACGCCAGTCTCAGTAATTATTGCATCCGCAGAAATGCCTTCAATTCCTACGCCACCTGTGCCACCAAGACCAGCGGTGTGTGGACTTCCATTAAGATCACCCCAGCCGCCTTGGCCCCAAGCACCTATTCCCCAACCGAATGCCTCAACAGAAACAACATTGCCGACAGCTGCTGTGCCACCAACACCAGTAGCTGTCGGCAATCCTTCAATAACGCCTGTGCCAACATCACCAGAGCCACCAACACCAGTTACGATCTCGCTTAATTCAACTAATACAGAAGCAAATACAGGAGTATTTGCTTGACCGCCCATGCCACTATGTACCGAACAATAATAGAATAATGTCGGTGCACTGGAAGCAACAACTATTTGGGTATAAGCCCCAGCATTTCCTGGAGTCCCAGAAGTTGTCACTCCTGTTGTGTACTCGCTGCCTCCACCGTGCGTGCCATTGGGTGTTGTGCTGAATCTCAATGGGTGTCCAGAGTTGGTGCCGTCGGATTGATCGAAATAGTATGTCCTGCTTTCCATCAATTCCAGCGTGTCTTGCTGAACACCAGCAATGAAGTATTTGTTTGCCCCACCAACATTTTGCACTGTCACTGCTAAAGTTTGCACCGCTGCTACATCTATTGCAACTTCACCAGAACCAGAAAGGCCTGTTGCGGATACGTCTGTCGTGATAAACAGTGACGTGCTGCCAACCGCTGCTGTGCCGCCCACACCTGTCTGGGATGTGTTGATTACTTCAAAGTTGGATATTTGCCCTGAGAACGCTGTGCCCGCAATCCCAACATTAGTTGTTAATCTGCGATCAGCAAATATGTCGAAATTAAACCCTATAAATACCTCAACATTTTCTGGGTCATTGTCTGGTCTTGGGCTGAAGAGAGCTGTGGCGTCAACAACATTCTTAGCAGGAGTCAACTGCGGCTGCTTCGGCTCCCAATCTTCTGGGGAAACTCTGAGGCCATCCCAAGTTGTCTTGAGCTGAGTATAAGGCACACGTAGTCCAGAGCGATCACTTATCGCTAAAGATTTCTTGCCTTTTGCATACCTAACTCTTGCCATCAGTAAAGGTTCAATCCTCTTGGTCGGACTCTCATTGAAACGCCATCATTGTCTGTGGCTGCTGCGAACTCGAATGCTCTTTCATAAACCTGATTTAACAGGTTGAATTTATCAGGAGCATATTTCATTGCCAGCTTGCTCGCCAAACCAGCACAAAGACAATCCGTCCACCTGTAAGGAATGTCTGCATCTTGGTTGCTGGCTGTTACATCTTCGAGTTGGTTTATTGACCAATAAAGCAAACTGTAGTCACCAGTGTCCGGAACTTGCCAAACATTTATCGTTGGGGTGTAGGTTTTGTCCAGCATGTATTGGCTTGGCTTGCCAGAAGATGTTTTGTTTGGCAGTTGGTTGTATGCAGAAAGGCTTACTCTTTGGATGGTGGTGTCAGTGGTGGTGCCATTTGCTGTCTGTCGAATCACAACATCTATCATATCTATGGTTCCGACTGGCAACGTATAAGTGATCTGGTCTTTCACCAAAGCCAATGTATTATTCTGGACAGCCCAATAATTTATGCCACGGTTAGCAAACTCGCTGAAAAGCAAATTAAGGCTCCTGCGAGCTGCTTTGGCCTGATAGCCTGTCCGAGTTTCGTCATCAATCCCGCACCGCTCAAATGATTCAGCGATTATCTCTTCAACATCTGGCCGAAAAGCATATGTGTTCGATGTCGCCATTTGGTTTTCCTATGAGTAGTGTTTTTTCATCCGCAGCACGATGTTGTATGTGTCTCCAATTGCACCAAGACCAGTAGTGGTGAACATTATGTCTCCAGTTGTGCTGCCATATTCTACAGTCGAAGGCAACCCACCGAACTTGCTGAAGTCTTGATAACCAATATCATCCTCAGCCATGTGCATCATAATAACATCTGTTCCAGCATCTGCCTCCACCAGAACCGTCATGCCTTGAATTATCCACCAGCACTCCAAAAGACTGACAGAGTTGCAAGAAACACCAGCAGCACTTTTTGCCAAAGTTGACACATCAACTTTTTTTACAGCATCTTCATCACCAGCGTCAACGTATTGCAATTGGAATGCCATGACCACTTCGTTGGTGTTTTCAGAAAGCGTTTTTACGCTCGTAATATTAGCCATCTATGACCCTCCTGTAAATTATTGGTGGGCTTTGCACCCACCAACTAATTTTATGTGACGTTGTTGCTTTGAGCATAAACAACCGTCACAGCACCAACACCATTGCCTGTGTTAGCTGTGGTCACGATTAGCCTGTGATCGCCTGTGCCTGTGTTGAGCCACTTGGCTGTGCGAGTCGCGTCTGTTCCAGGACTAGCAGCGACAATCCCAACAGCATTGCCTTGAATAGCTCCTGCAGCAGTCAGAGTGGTTGCCGCACCAACACCACCCAAACCAAGAGTCGTTGCTCCACCACTCCAAGCTGTGGTCACAGTAACATCAATTGATATTAGCTGGCTGTTTGGTGGGATTATGATGTCTGTTGTTGTGGTTGTGGCAGTCTGGTCAATCGCAGCTGTCTGAGAAAGAACAGCAAAGCCTGTGTTCTTCATGTCAGAACCGACTGTTGTGCCTGTTGTTACTTTGATTGGTCCAGCTTTGACTGGTCCTGAAAAAGTTGTAGTACCCATTATGAATCTCCTGTCTGGGTTAAGTCAGCTCTCGCTGTCAGGATGAAAGGGAGGACAGCTGCCCTCCCCAATTTTTATGCGCCTTCTGAGCCGAAGATGCCACGCCAGTCAGTGAAGCCGAAAGAGTAGCGTTCGCGAACTTTGTAGCGAACATTGCCAGTCTCGAAATCACCTTCCATGCCTTTTTTCATAGGCGAACGCTGGAACATTTTCAGACCATCAGGAACGTCAGTTTGGATAAACCAAGCATCAGCATCCGACAAGCGACGCATCACATGATAGCCTTTGGGCAGGTAGCCGCCAGACTTAACCGCGTTGATGTCGTTGTCTGCTGTTCCTGTGCGCAGATTGGACTCTAAGAGACGCTCTGCTACGAACTGGTATGCAGTTGGGATAACCAGCTGAGTACCTTGAGCAGCAATCCGGAGCCCACGATCGTCTTTCATATCAGAGATCTGAATTAGGACAGATTCGAGGGAAGTCTCAGAGAGGTCAGCCGCTGTTGCAAGAACATTGGACTGAACTCCACCTGTGGTTGGATGCGAAGCACTCAAAAGAGTAACACCATCACCACCTGTGAAGGCACCAGCTTGCGCATTGTTCAAGACATTAGCAGCCTTGATCTCTTTGGTCGAAGCCATCGACCGCGCAAGAGCTTTTGTGTAGCGAGAAGCGATTGAGCCATACTGGCCATCCTCTTCAGCTTCCTCAGTGATTGAGAATGCCAGAGCAATCGTTTCGTGCTGGTAGCGAGCAGTCCACTGTTGGGAAGCAGCATCGTAAGATACAGCCGCACCTTCAGTTTTAGTTGGAGCTGATGCAAAACCTTGCAGCAAGACATCTTCTTCAAATGCTTTCTGCGAAGTGTTGCTTTCAAATACCGCAGCATACTCAGCTGGATATGTGTCGTACTCAAGACCGAAGAGAGTGTTCAGTCCTGGCTCAAGCATTTTTGCAAATGATGCTCTATTCATTGCCATCGTTCAGACCCTCCTTATATACCAGCTACATTTGTACCAAGGATGTGCTCATTGATTAACACCTCCATGATAGCATTTGCGCCGAATGCGTTGTCTGGAGTTTCATGCAGAGCAAGGATTTTGCAAGTAGCAATACCTGCAGCCATTGTTCCACTAATCTCAAAACCAGATTGACCAGTCAAAGTTGAACCTGCACCAGCAACAACATCAGCACAGTTGCCGATATTCGTCTGGGCTGGGGTTCCAGCAGACTGAACCTTGAAAACAGTGTATGGATCGTCATACACATATGCTATGATGTCTGTAGCAACTGTGCCTGAAGGCCAGTATTCACTATAAACATACGAACCATCTGCAGCGGTGTAAGACACACCAGCAAAAACACCAATGTTGTTGGTCTCTGTTGCTGTGTGCGGAGTAAGCAGACCTGTGTTAATCAGAATCACCAGATCACCCATAAAGATGTTCTCAGCAAGACCACTAGCAATGGTATACTTATTAGCACGAGGTGCATTACCGCTCATGTGGCGAATTGGGACGAACCCAAATGCGGCATCTACATTTGCCATATTATCGCTCCTTAGCGTTAAAGATTAATCATTCATGACAGAAACCGATCTGCCACGGCTAACTTCAGACTTCCGATCTTGATAAATCGGCTGCCCATTATTCTGTCCTAACGCATCAAGCTCTCCAGAAATGGATTCATTCTGCTCTTTGTTCCTGTTGTTGTACCAAGCCTTCTGCGACTCTCGTTGTTCAACAGGCATTTCGCAAAGCAGCATGCCTTCAATTCCAATAGATCCTGCCCACTGGCCGTGGTTGATGGTCGGAAACAACTCATCTTTAACGGTATCAGCAGGGCGTGCGGACCAACCTTCACGCATACGCTTGTATACGTTGTCTGGCGAGTCCTTACCCTGAATCGAGGTTGTTACCCATCGTTGGACCATGCCAGGACGAGGCTTCGGTGCATCTAACAACGATGGTGGTTTCCATGCGGTCAAAGGACGAGCCTCTTCTGCACGGACTTCTTCGCGAGTCTCAGCTGCGCGTACATTGCGGGACTTTGTCATGACTTAGCTCCTTGCCTGTTTTTGAATTTCAGCTGCATATTGCTTCAGCCCTTTTTCGTCAGTGATGCCCAGCTCTCTGGCCATTCGGAGTTGATCTTGAGTCATTCTTGTCCTGCCATTTGTGCGAGGTGCTCCTGAACCGCCTGCAGTTGGCGCTACTGGTGCTCTGCTTTTTGCTCGTGGTTTGCCTTGCACTTTCCCCGAGTTTAGCTCGGGAAACACGTTTCGTAAACGAAAATCTAACTGATCGTAATATTCGTCAGATTCTTTGTCGAATCCTTCGAGGTCCAACTGCACATCAATCGCTCTTGCTGCGGCTGTTTCCCGCGAAAAACCATTGCTGTCGAACCATCTGTTTTTCTCCCACCAACTCATTGCTTTTTGCGGAGGTGGATTCTGAGCGGCCTGTTTTGCGCGACCCACAGTTGGGGAGGCTGCTTGTTGCTGGGCCATCTGCCTTTGCATCTCAGCGACTCGCATGGCTGCTCTCATGTCGGCCAACTGCTCGCTGAAAGACACTTGAGCTTCTGTGTCGCCTTCTTCAACAGCTTTGGAAAGAGCAGCGCGAGTCTGCTTGTATCGCGTGTTGAATTGATCTTGGGCTTGGTGCTCATTGCCTTTTTCAAGACGCTCAAGACGAGACTTCAGCTGCGCTGTTTCTTCTTGGTACTGGCGAGCCTGAACCTCAGCTTCTCTGCGTTGGTCCACTAGCTTTTTGATTCGCTTTTGGACTTTGCCGCTGTATTCTTCTTCAGAGTCTTCTTTCACAGCTTCTTGCTTTTCCTCTGGGGAATCAGACTCATCTGTGACTTCAATTTCAAAGTTGTCGTCTTGGCCAGAAGTTTTCTTGGCCTCAGCGATCTCTTTCTCGAGCTCTTCGAGAACTACACTTTCATTCATGGCTTACCTCACTCCACATACGCTGCAATGCTGACGCCTTCTGGCAAGACCGATGTGATCTCGTCATCATTAAGCAGCAACATTTTGACGCCATTGATTGTTAATTTTTGACCTGCGTATTTGCCGTATGTTACAGAGTTTCCCTCTGTTGGCCACTGGCCTTTCCATGCTTGGCCTGTGTCACGGTCTCGATACGCCAATTCACCCATAGCAAGAATTGTGCCGTGGGCTGTGAGGTATTCTTCATTGTCTTTGGAGCTTTCCGGAAGGAAAATGCCACCTTTTGTTTTAGCCTTGGCTTGATTAGGCTGAACCAATACTTTCCAGCCCAGTGGCTTGGGGAACTGGTGCGACCCTAACGTCGCATTGGTCTGCTCATCTGTGATGAGGTCTTTTGCATGCGGATGAGACATGATTATTCATCCTCCTGATTCATTTTTTTCATCGTTTCATCGATCAATGCGCAAGCCTGTTCTAAGCCTTCCGCAATCCCGACGTTTTTGCTGTACGACTGAAAGTCGCTCATGCGACCTTCAACCATCTCGCTAGCTATCGCTGTTTTCTGGAGCCGGATCTGCTTCTTGATCTCTCTGATCAGATCGATCATCGCTTTCCAATCCTATTCCACCGCCACCACTCATAGAAACACCAGTGACAAAAACTTCAACAACTTCTTCGGTCTTTTCCTTGGGCACTAGTACCCTTTCTTCTTTTTCTTCATAGTTTTCTTCTTCTTCATCCCATGCTTCA
>Ga0208303_1000141_pt1 | contig 30397 bp, 39 predicted proteins | sample CB_VirMetaG_2_FD_184537 | JGI IMG/M metagenome (GOLD analysis project Ga0208303, IMG submission 184537) | Freshwater to marine saline gradient viral communities from Chesapeake Bay - CB_1504_2 Viral MetaG (SPAdes) (version 4) | ecosystem: Environmental > Aquatic > Marine > Coastal | place: USA... | reverse complement strand
TACATTGTCAAGAGTGTATACTTTATTGTCAATTGACATTTCAAATATGTCATTATCTTCATCTATTTTTAGTAATATAGTTTTCATATTTATTTTATTATTTTAGTTAGTTATATATATTATCCAGTTTGGTTAGTAATTAGTTTGTAAAAAGTGTATGTTTGTTTATTTATTAATTTTAGTTAGTAGGTTTTATACTATGTTTCTATTTATTTAATTAAATTATAATATAGTTTAAATCTAATTCATCAGTATGAATTGAATAGTTTACATTGTTTTGATTTAATAGTTTAATAGTTTCAGGCCAGTTTGTTGTATATTCAAATAGAATGAAAGTATTGTTTTTAAATTTAGACATGTTAATATTATTTTCTTCAAAGAAATTATCTGAGTCAATTATATAATGTAATTCAGATTGATTATTTAGAATTTTATTTAGTTGATTGTATTTTAAATTAATAGTCATATTGTTTATTTTTTATTTATATTAATATTATCCATTTTCACTCGTAAATACTATGTAAGTTTTTAAAACAATATACAATGTACATAGAAAAATTTTAAAATCTAAAATATTATTTAAAATAATGGTCGTAGGGCCCTTTATTTAATTCTATTTTGTAACTGGCTGGCAGTCAGTAGGATAGGGGTATAATACTTTACTTCAATATAACTAACAAACAGTGTGACATTAGCCTTATAAGTAGTATAATAAGGGGCAATTGTCACTATCAACGCAAGTAAAATTCACTTATTACGTGTAATATACTATATTAAGACAAAAAACTAAATATTATGGCAAATAAATCAGGATTACTACTGTTTCAGGGCAAGAAAAAAAGAACTCAAGAGGAGAAAGCTGCCGACAAAATAGACAAAGGCATAGATAAGTTTGAGAAGTACGCTAGCAAGACTATGAAAGTAAAAATAGACCCTAGTAAGGAAGGTGATTTATCTAAATTTGCAAAAGACCACGTTACTAAGACTAATAAAAAAGGTAAAGTCACTATAAAAGTTTCTAAAGCAGACATGTGGGAAGAAAGATCAAAGCTGTTTGATACTGATTACGAGACTGTAGAGAGAAAAGGCAAGACATACTATAAGTCTTTAAACCCAAACGCACAGTCAACAGCTAAAGGTTTTAAGAAAGCAAGAAGAAGAGATAGAATGACAAAAGCTGGAGCAGGAATGCTTGCAGCAGCAATGGCGGGATCTCAAATAGTAGGAGGAATAAAAGATGTAATTGGAAACAAAAGATAATAAATGGCAAAGATACGCGAATATCCAATATTGTTAAACCCTCATGCTGATGATACATTACTAATATCAGATTCGCAAGATGGAGAAAAAACAAAACTAATTAAGTTTTCTACAATATCTACTACAGGAAATATCGCACAGCCTGCCGGCTATAAAGTATTAATGCCAACGACAGTTGGTTCTGCAGGCCAAGTATTAGCACTACCAACTCCTATTGGAACTTCACCATATCAATTAGTATGGGCAAATAGTTCAGGTGGGTCTTCATCATCCTCATCTAATACAGTAGATTCAACTACAATAACAGCAGACTCGTCAACAGTTACAGCAGACGCAGCTTAAAATATTATAAAAAACTAAAAACTAAAAAATGGCCAAACAATCAATAAACATAGGAAGTTCTGCTAATGACGGGCAAGGAGATGCTTTAAGAACAGCCTTTGACAAAGTAAATGATAATTTCACTGACCTTTACGAAGGAGGCACTAACAATGTGAATGTGATAACAATAGGTAAAGACACTGCCGTAGGCGGCGCTATAACACTAACAGGTAGTGCAGTTAGCCAATCAGGAAATACATTTACAATAAATACTAGTGCTGGCCAAGGTAACAGTGGAGCTCTTCAATACAATAACGGTGGAGCTGTAGCAGGAGCAAACGACGTGCTATATACTTCTGGAATACTAAAAGTAACAAGCATAATAGAGGCTAGAGGAGATGGCACTAATGCTGGGAAATTAAAGCTATATTGTGAAAGTACAAGTTCACCACATGCTATAACAATAGAAGGACCAGCACATTCAGGTGCTTCTTCATATGGATTAAAACTACCAGGTTCTGGACCAGGATCTTCTCAAATACTACAATCAGATGATTCAGGCCAATTAGCTTGGATAAATACTCCTTCTGGTGGATCTTCATTATCAATCGCTAACAATGGAAGTGCTTTAGCCACAAATGCAACATCAATAAACTTTGTAGGAAACGGTGTAACAGCATCAGGAACTGGAGCTACTAAAACAATTACAATACCTGGAGTTGGTTTAAGTGGTCAAGATGATAAAAAGTTTTTATATAACAATAGCGGAAGTGTAGCTAGTTCTAGTTTACTTTCACTAGGAACTGATGAAGTATTAATAGGTGACGCTGTCGGAGATAGAGGTATACTTAGAATTGAAGGTAGCGAAGCAGCTTCAGCCTATGTTAAATTAGAAGGAACGACAGCAACAAGAGGGGTTATATTAACTGTACAAACTGGCGTAACCAGTGATTACACTATAACTTTTCCAGATGCTGGACCATCAGGTGATAATAAAATATTACAATCAAATAATTCAGGAGAGCTATCTTGGGTAAACGTTCCAACAGGAGGAACTACATACTCTGCCAGTACAGGTTTAGCTTTAAATGGTACTGCATTTTCATTAGCAACAAGTGCTGCTTTAACTAATTTAGGTGGCGGTGTTGGAACTACTACATGGCTTAGAAAAGATGGTACTTGGGTGCAACCACCCAATACTACTTATTCAGCTGGTACAGGATTAACACTAAATGGTACTAGTTTTTCTTTATCTTCTGGCGCTGCATTAGCTAACTTAGGCGGTGGAAGTGGAACCACATATCTTAAGAAAGACGGTACTTGGGGAACACCATCTGGTGGAAGTGGTACTTCATATGATTTAGGTTTTCATGCTTTAAACATGTATGAGTCTACAAGCTCTGTTACTGGTAATTATCAATATGTAAGACAAATGGTAGTTCCTATCGACTGTACTATAAATCGTTGCCAATTCTTCTGTATTTCAAATGGAAACAACGCAACAGTCGATGTAGCTCTTTACCGGGAAGCAAGTTTAAAAAATAGCTCAGGAACACTCGTACTTCATGGAACAGAAGAAAGTGTTGCTACAGGATTAAATACAATAGATTTTCAAGATGAAGGAAGTGCAGATTCTTACACTTTTAGCGCTGGTGATACAATAGCAGTGTATGTAAAACTATTTAAAGAAAGTGGTACTCTTAGTGTAGCTGGAGCAGCGGCGCTCGCAGACACAAACTTAGGAAAAGCAGCTACCACTCTTAGTACAACTCCTACTAAAGGAGATAGCTTAAGCTCTAGTTTCTTAAGTAATTTTGAAATAGTCAACGATGCAAAAGTTATTGCTTTAACATTCTATAAAGTCTAGTAAACAACCGAACTATCAAGTGATAGTATATAATAACCAACGTTTAACTTAAAACCAAATACAATGACGTTTTTATATACCCGCACCAATACGTGGTCTAGTGCACCACAACCAAACGAAGAAACCATTAAACTATGGGAACATATCTCACAGAAGAAAAACTGGAGAATAGTTCAATTACCTAATGGATTTTTACAAACCGAATACAAACACATAGACTCTGATGATTGGACTGATGTTACTAGGAGAGAAACAATAGATGGCGCTGAGAAAGCCATTGATGCTTCAATAGAACATTATAACAAGAAACTAGAGTTTACCAAAGGACCTAAAGTAATTAAAACCTTTAAGTAAAGTATTCAAACAATATAATTTAATTAAATAAAATGCAAGATTTAAAGTTAGTTAAAAACTTGACCTTTGGCGATACAGCTAGAGGTCAGGTTTCAACTGGCGTTGAAAAACTTACTAATGCTGTAGGTTCGACGCTAGGCGCAAGTGGTAAATGTGTTATCATAGAAGATGGTAATGGTACACCACAGATAACAAAAGATGGAGTAACGGTAGCTAATTCAATTACGCTACAAGATCCATTGGAAAACATCGGAGCTACGCTAATTAAACAAGCGGCTCAAAAAACAGTAGAAGACGCAGGTGACGGAACTACAACAGCTACAATATTAGCTAAGTCTATATTAGATGAGATAAACTCTCACTCTTTGCTAGATGACAGTAGAAAAATGAAAGAAGGCATTGATTCAGCTGTTAAAAAAGTAATTAAATATTTAGACAAAAACTCTAAAAAAATTACTGGTAAAAAAATTGATCAAGTAGCTACTATATCTGCCAACAATGATAAAGAAGTAGGTACTTTAATAGGTGATGCATTTAGAAAAGTAGATGAAACTGGCGTAGTGTTAATGGAGAAGTCAGAAGATGAAACTACATATGTAGAAGTAGTTGAAGGTTTTCAATTTAATAGAGGACTAAGAAGTAAACATTTTTTAACGGACAAAATTAAAAATATTTGTGAGCTTGAAAATCCACTAGTTTTAATAGTTGAAAACAAAATAGAAAATATTAGAAAAATACAAGGGGTACTAGAACACGTTATAAAAAAAGGAAAACCACTTTTAATAATTGCAGACGTAGACAAACAGGTTGAGTCTTCTCTAGCTATGAACTCTTTAAAAGGTAACATTAAAGTAAATATATTAGAAGCTCCTATATATGGAGTTTCAAAAGCAGATGTACTAAGTGACCTATGCTTGGTAACAGGAGCAACTTTAATAAATGAAGACTTAGGAGATCATATGGACTTAATTACTCCTGACATGCTAGGCACTTGCTCAAAAGCTATAACATCTCAAAAAGATACTATACTTAAATTTGAAAACTCTAGCGAAAAAGTAGAGTCAACAATAAAAGATTTAAAAAATCAAATAAAAGATTTGACAAATCCTAACACTATAGAAAAAATAGAAAAGCGTATAGGTAATTTAAAAAGTAAAATAGCTATAGTAAAAGTTGGAGCAAGTTCAGAAATAGAATTTAAAGAAAAGTTAGATAGGGTTGAAGATGCTATTTGTGCCACAAAAGCAGCTATAAAAGAAGGTATAGTATCAGGTGGAGGTATAGCTTTATTAAATGCTAGCTTTAATTTAAAACCAACTTGTATAGGAGAAGAAGTATTATACCAAGCAATAAGAAAACCTTACGAAATAATACTAAGTAATGCTGGTATTAAAGATTTTGAAAAGCCAAAGGTTGAAGGCCAAGGCTTAGATGTGGTTACAGGAAAAACGGTTAATATGGTTAAAGCCGGAATTATAGATCCTTTGCTGGTTACTAAAAGCGCATTAAAAAACGCTGCTTCTGTAGCTACAACTATAATGTCTACTGATTGTATAATAAATAATATCAGGGCATGAAAGCAATAGGAAAGAATTTACTAATAAATCCTATAATTGAAAGAGATAAAGCTACGGAAAGTGGCTTTATCCTTCATCAAAAAGACAGGGAAGATATTAGATATTTAAAAGGAGAAGTTTATAAAACAGGCAATGAAGTAGTTGGAGTTAAAGATGGAGACATTATATACTTTGATAAGCATGCAGGTTTTAAATTAGAATTAGAAGAAAAAGAATATAGAGTCATAACAGACTCAAGTATTGTTGTTGTTTTATAATGAGAATAGAATCTAGTGATTTAAAAAGTATAGGTCTATTACAACATTATAGAATAATAAGAAAATGGGCTTGTAGAACTAACGATCTTAACGATGCAGACTTAGAGCTACTAATCTATTTAGATGCTATAGAAATATTTAATAAAGAAGATTATAAAAAAGGTACGTACTCTTATAGCTGGGATAACAGGCGCTGGAACAGATTATTGAAACAAGGGTGGATTATAGTGTGGAGAGAAAGAAATCGCACAACCCAAAAATATCATATATATAAAGTTTCCTATAAGTGCAAACAGCTAATAAGTAGAATCTACCGTATGATGCTTGGTGATGAAGAAATACCAATTGCCAAGCTTAAAAATAAAAATAGTTACTCAACTAAAGTAATTACTAAAGCAATAACATATGCGAACAATAGCAGGTCCAAATACTAACGCATTAAGATCCATAACAGGATACAATGTAGGTTCTCCTTTAAGAATGCCAGCGGCTGCTGGAGCAGTTGATGCTCTAGCTACAGACGTTGGTGATATAGCCAGCGGCAACGTACAGGCTCAATCTGCTAAGGGTGAAGGAGCAAGAATACTTGGTGACACAGCTAAGTATGCTGCTATGGGCGCAGCTGCTGGTCCTATAGGTGCAGGTGTTGGAGCTTTAGTTGGATTAACTGTAGGATTAGTAAAAAATAAAAAAGCTAAAGAAGCTTACAAAGAACAACAAACAGAGCAAGCTAATCAAAGAGCAGCTGGAAATGCACAGGCTCAGCTAGCTGCAAATGTAAACTCGCAAAATCAAGCAAATAACGAACAAATGGCAAATAGTAAACCAGGAATTAAAAGAACACTATCTAGCTTAGGCTATAGCTCTAGTGTTAATAAACAATCATCAATGGAGTATAATAAATCCGAAATGATGAGAACTGTATCAGGAGCTTCATCTTTAAAGACGACTAGAGTAACTGAAAAAGGTGATAAAGTTATAACAAAAGAAGGCCAAGATTACTTCATGTCACAATCAAATAACAAAGAACAATTTCTAGCTCAATACAAAAAAGCTAAGTACAAGCAGGATAAAGATGCTGACAATAAAGATAAACAAGAGTTTGCTAAAAACAATCCTGAATTAGCCTCAACTGTTAGTGCTGAAAATTTAAAAGGTAAATCAGAAGAAGAAAAGAAAAAAATAATTCAAAATTATAGAAGCGCTCGACAAAATTCAAATACTGAAATAGCAGAAAACAAATAACTATGAAAGAGGCAATGTTAAGCGGTAAAGGAAGAATCTCTCCTTACACTAAAGGATCTTGCGGATGTATATCTAAAAAAATGAGATTAGATAGACCTGAGTACAAAGGGAATGTTGTACTTAATATGAAAAAGAAATGAATCAAGATTTAAAACTATACATTTTAAATGCTGGAGCATTCAGTATAACTATGATGGAGGTTCTAGAACCAGTATTAAAAATAACACTATTAGCTGTAACTATAGGTTACACTATACATAAATGGTGGAAACTTAAAAACAAATAACTATGGCAATTGCTTATAAGTTTAAAATAAACCAGATGAATGCTCATGTTTCGTCTGAAGGTAAGAGTGATGTAATACATACTGTTCATTGGATTTACTCCGGAACAGAAGGTGAATATACATCTTCAGATATAGGCGCTCATAGCTTTACTTATAAATCTGGTGATTCTTTCGTTACTTACGAAGATTCTGAAGCTTTTGAAACCATAGTTACAGGTTGGTTAGAATCAGCTTTAGATGTTGACTCTATGAAAGCTAATATATCTGCAGATATTCAAAGACAAAAAGAACCAGTCAGTAAAGATTTGAACTTTACTTGGCAAGATACTGTTTAAATGAAAAGCTCACTTTTAACAAACAGGAAAAGAAAAAGAAAAAATAAAAAGCAGTACGGTAGTTCTGGTAAAGGCACTTTTAATATAACTATTAAAAACAAAGATAAGCACCAAAAAACCAAAACAAACCCTGGTGTTTGGAACAGGTTTAAAAAGTGTTTTGATCTTGCAGATGGAACATGTGAAAACCCTAATAATAAAATGGTATGAGACAAATTACAGAAATAATAATACACTGCTCAGCTACAAGAGAAGGCCAAGATATAAGTGTTGACACTATAAGAAAGTGGCACGTTGAAGGTCGTGGCTGGTCAGACATAGGCTATCATCTATACGTTGATATAAATGGTGAAATACACGGTGGTAGAGATATAGCTAAAATCGGGGCTCATTGCAAAGGGCATAATCGTAATTCTATCGGTTTGTGCTATGCGGGCGGAGTTGAAGAAGACGGTAAGACCCCGAAAGATACTAGAACAGAAGAACAAAAAGATGCTTTATTATCAGTGCTTTTAACTTTAAAAGCTATGTACCCTAAAGCTATTATTTATTCACACAATGAGTTTGCTAATAAAGCATGCCCATCATTTGACGCAACTAATGAGTACAAAAATCTCTGAGAACACAAATATACAACTTGACTTAAAAACTGTAATAGCTATAATATCAATAACAGCATCTTTTGTTGGTATGTATTATACGCTTCAAGCAGATATTGAAGAAGCTAAAACATTACCGCCAACTGAAGTTACACGTTTAGAATACGAATTGAAAGAAAAGTGGAATGAAGATATGATACTTTCGTTGAAAGAATCTTTAGAAGTAGTACAGCAAGAGGTCGATATACTTAGCGAAGAAGTTAAAATAACTTCAACTATGATACAAGACGGAAGTGAAGCTGATAGCAAGTTAGATGAGTTAAATAAACAGCTAGAAGAATTAAGAAACAAAAAGCCTAGTACTAGAGTTATAGTAAAGGAAGTTAAAGTAGATAAAAAAGGTAGAAAACTGTAATGAAAGAAGTATTAGATTTAATAAGAGAATTTGGATTATCACTAGTAGTAGCAGTAGCCGCATCATATGCTTTATATAAGTTTTTCTTTTTCAGCATTAGAGAAGTCAAAGCAACGTTTGAAAAAAGGCATGAGACTATGGCTAAGAATATGGAGGAAGTTAAAGTAAGTTTAGCTGAGGTAAAGTCTGATTTAAAAGTGTTAGTAGAGTTTTTAAAATCTTATAAAAAATAATTATGGGTAAAATTAGTGCAGCATGTAAAGCAGCCGCAAAGAGAAAATTCAAAGTATGGCCAAGTGCTTATGCTAGTGGCTGGGGTGTAAGGTGTACTAAGGCTGGTGGCCCTGGTAGATTTGGTAGAAAAAAGAAAAAGAAAAAATGAGTCTAAAAGGTTTTGATATATCTATCTTTAAAAATAGCAAGCCACCTAAAAGCAAATCGTTAAAAACTTTAAAAGAAATACAAGAGCTTACCAAAGTAAAGCATGATCCAAATTTTGTAAAAAAATGCGATGATCAATATAAATGCTTTGTAGAGTTAGCTAAATCTAAAGGTATAGAGCTAGATCAAAAAGAATTAAATGAGCTAATAGGCCAGAGTGCTAGTATAGTGATGAAGCTAAAAAGACATTTTAACAGACCTAGACCAAAAGTATTAGCTAAAGAATATGGAATACCTTTAGTTGTTGTAGAATTAAAAACTATGAAAACACCTAGTTATCCTAGTGGTCATAGTGCTCAAAGCCGCATGTTAGGTAAACTATATGCTGACAGGTACAAAGACAATGATTTTATCAAGCTAGCTAACGATATAAGTTTTTCTAGAAACGTAGCTAAATGTCACTATGCTTCAGATTCTAGAGCTGGTGAAAGGTTAGGAGATTCAATGTATAAATTTATTAAGAACAATGGCAAAGTCTAAAGTTAAAGGTGGAGGCACCAAAAAAGTTTGCCTACCTGCAGCAAAGGTAAGATCCATGAGTAAGGCTGAACGCAATAAAGTTGTTAGAGCTAAGCGTAAAGCTGCTTCGTCAGGTAAATATAAAAGATCAAGTAAATCAAATGTTAAAGGAGCTCGTAAAAAAGGAGCTACACTTAGAGACTGGTTTCAAAAAGAAAATTGGATTAATGTAGCTACAGGTAGACCTTGTGGCGAATCAACTAAAAAGAAAGAGAAGTAATGGCTGTAGATAAAAAGACTTTAAAATGTAACAAACCTAAAAGAACTAGTGGCCATAAAACTAAGTCACATATTGTAAAAGCTTGTTCTGGTGGTAAAGAAAAGATTATTAGGTTTGGTCAGCAAGGTGTTACTACTGCTGGTAAACCAAAGAAAAACGAGTCAGCTAAGCAAAAAGCAAGAAGAAAATCTTTTAAAGCTAGACACGCTAAGAACATAGCTAAAGGTAAAATGTCAGCTGCTTACTGGGCAGATAAAGTAAAATGGTAATTATGAAAAAGATTAAAAAAATTGTAAACAATCCGTTATTTAAAATAGCTTTATGCTTAGCCGTAGCTAGCTTAATGATATTTGAAAAAATGCCTTTATATTCTGGAATTGCAGTAGGTGTAGCTATTAGAGAATTTTTATTAGCATTTAAAAAGTAATGGCTTTCAAACTTAAATCCCCATACATAATAGATAATACTCATATACATTATCAGAATGATGATCCCAACGTTTTAGGTAGAGCTAATGATTGTGGAAGCATAAATGTGAATATTAAGGTTAAAGGAACCAAAATGGAAGACACAGTTATTAGCCATGAAAAAGTACATCTTGATCAAATGAAAAGAGGTGACTTATCTTACGATGGTCAATACATTTACTGGAAAGGTAAAAAATATAAACGAGGAGTTAAGGATGGTAGTAAGTCTTATCCTTGGGAAAAAGAAGCATATAAAAAAGAAAAGAAATAATGGAAATACCAAAATTTATAGCGAAAATAGCAACGAAAAGAGCTGCTAAAAAAATAATGAAAAAAGCACCAGATTATGTTTCAAAACTTGCAAATACGTCTGGGGCGTCTATGTTCATGGAAACAAGACCAAAAATGCAACAACTATCTTCAACCCATGAAAATATTATGCCTGATGGTAGTTCAAATTTAAGAACAGCTAGTAAAAAAGAAATAAAAGACAAGCTAACAAAGCGTACTGAAGAAGCTAAGAAAAAAGTAGCAAAAGGTTCTAATAACGATTTTACAAAAGCAGAAGCTTCTTACACTAAAAAAGACATAAGAATAGAAGCTAGAAATATTAAAAGAGCAGGTTTAGATGGACCTAAAAGAACTGGGCCTATTAAAAAACAAATATCAGTAGATGCTAAAGGATTATTAAATATGGTCAAAAGTGAAAAAGGTAAGGATGTAGTTAAAGAAAGATTTGGTTATACACAGATGCCTGATGGTAGTTCAATAACTAGGAAGTGTTCTTATAATTCTAAGAGGAAAAAGTAATGGCTAAAAAGAAATTTGCAGAAACAAAAGTTGGTAAGTTTTTAAAAGAAAAAGCACCTGCTGTTTTAAGCTCTATAGGAGACATTTTACCTGACCAAGGTACTTTTGGTATAGTAAAAAACCTTATAACAAGTGATTCTAAGATAGAGCCGCAAGACAAAGAAACTGCTATGAAGCTTATAGAGCAGGATCTTATAGAAATGGAAAATGTTTCTAAACGCTGGGATTCAGATATGAAGTCTGATTCTTGGTTAAGTAAAAATACTAGACCACTTACCTTAATATACTTAACATTAGCTTCAACAATATTAATAATAATAGATTCATTTCACACACTTTTCGATGTTGATACAGCTTGGGTTGAGCTATTAAAAACTTTACTAATTACAGTATATGTAGCGTACTTTGGATCAAGAGGTGCTGAAAAGATTACAAAAATAAAAAAGTAATGGGCAGAATATCTAGCTATAAGTTAGACACGGTCGTATCAGGATCAGAAACATTACTTGGATCAGATTTCGATGGTAGCACTGTTAACATATCTCTTACTGATGTAGTAGATTTTATGCACTCTCAAGGTGTGTCAGGAGCTAACATATTTAAATCCGTTTTTCAAACACCACAATTTGCTTCAGGAAATATAAAAGCTAATGGAGCTTTAAATGCTATAAGTTCTCTACTAGTAAGTAAAAACAATATAGCAGGACACAGCGTTGTGGATGTGTTAAATGAATTTACAATAGGAAAAAGAATTAAGCTATTTGGAATACCTCATACAGGGCAGTTTCAAAGATATAGAATTACAAACTCTAACAGTCAACTAGATCGTGTAGAGTTAACAGTTTCTCCACTAAGTGGCTCTAGTAGCACTTTTATGGAGGAAAGCTACTATGGTTTGATGTTAGTAGAAGATGACAAAAACTTTAATGTAAGTTTTTCTAACAATGCATCTTTGTGGTCTGGAGTTGGTCCTTATACTTTAACTATAACACACAATTTAGACAAGAACGCAACGATAGACATTTTTAACTCTAGCAATCAAGAAGTCGTAGGAGCTATAAAAAATAATACACTAAACAGCATACAAGTAGAATTTACTTCAAAATTTAGCGGTACTGCTTACATAAACTAACAAAAACAAAAAAACAAAAAAATGGCAATTAAATTTTTAAACGACGTTGACTTTGTTCAAAATTCACTTGAAAATGCTGTAATACAAAACTTAGGAACAGCACCTTCGAGTCCAGAAAAAGGTCAACTGTATTTCGATAATACTAATGGAGATAACAATTTATATGTTTATAATGGATCGGCTTGGATTAGCGCAACTCAGTCAACTCAAGAAACATTTAAAACTATAAGTGTAACAGGGCAAAGCAATGTAGTAGCCGATTCAAGTACTGATACGCTTACTTTGGCTGGGACTACGGGTGAGATAGAAATAACTACTCTCCCTTCATCAGACAAAATTACTTTTGGTTTACCTAACAATGTTACTATAGCTGGTAATCTTACTGTTAATGGTACTACTACAACTGTGAATTCAACAACTGTAACAGTTGATGACCCTATATTTACGTTAGGCGGTGATACCGCACCTTCATCAAACGATGGAAAAGATAAAGGTATAGAATTCAGGTATCATAATGAAGAAGCAGCAGCATTAGGTTTCTTTGGTTACGACATTTCTGCTTCTAGATTCACTATGCTTACTTCTGCAACTAATACTTCAGAAGTATTTAGTGGAACTAAAGCACACCTTGATATTGGAAGAATCTATGTACAAAATAACGGTTTAGCTATAAATAACGCAATAGTAACAGCCACCGCAGCTGAGTTAAATATATTAGACGGTGTTACTGCATCAACATCTGAACTAAACTTATTAGATGGTATTTTAGCACTAAGTGGTTCAAATACTGGTGACGAATCAAATGCTAGCTCGACTCAAAGAGGTGTTGTTGAACTAGCAACAAATGCAGAGGCTAGAACTGGTACAGATACTGGTAGAGCTGTTACACCAGCTGCACTGCAAAGTAGATTTTCAATGGGTCAATTTCCAGAAGTTGGAGGAAGTAGTGCTTTTGATCAAGTTATAGCACATGGCATGGGTCATCACGTAATGGTAGCTGTGTACGATACAACTTTAGAATCCAACACTGTTTCACAACAAGTTTTTCCAGAAGTACAATCAACTACTACTAACGGTGGAACAATAACTCTTAAATTTAATAACGGAGCAAGTCAGAATCAATATAGATATGTTATTACTTTAGTAACGTAAAAAATATCTAAATAAATATAATAAAATTAAGTTAAATGGCGATAAAATTCCTTAACAGCATTAACGTAACCGGCTCTGTCAGTAGCAGTGCCGGTCTGACGTTATCAGGTTTATCAGCACAAAATAGTGAAGCAACGGCTTTAGTTGTTAATGGGTCTAATGTTGTTGGAACTAGAGAGCTAGGTTCAAATGCTTTTACTAGTACAAGTTACTTAGCTGCAACAGGAACAGCAGCTAACTCAACACTGGCCGGTGGTTTAGCTGTAGGTACAGGTAGAAACAATTCAGCAAATCAAATTGTAAGAACACAAGGTAATGGTTATACAGAGTTTGGCTGGATAAATACAACCTCAGGTAATACAACTGCTACTATTACCGATGTATACATTAACACTAATGATGGTTATATTAGAAAAGCTACAAAGTCTGAGTTTCAATCTCAGATGGGAATACCTACAAATGCGGTATTAACTACTGGAGCTCAAACAGTAGCTGGTATTAAAACTTTTAGTGATGATGTAAAATTTTCTGATAATGTAGGTATAAATGGGGCTACATCAATAGATTCGCCGCTTGACATAGCGGCATCTACCACAAGCACAAATGGCTTGTATCAAAAGTGGTATTACGCAGCAAACAATGAGTCTTATACGTTATCACTAAAACAAACAGTAACATCCGGCGTTGTTAGGTATAACTTTTCAATGGTTAATGGAGGCACATCTTATAACGACGTTTTAGTTCTTGATAGAGGAAATGTAGGTATAGGAACTGCTAGTCCTTTACACAAACTAGAAGTAAATGGTGATACAGCAATAGCAGCTATTAATGGAGCATCTACAAGTGGTAAGCCAATGCTTTTTGTAGGTGAGTCAAATGCTTATGGTGTAGGATTTAGATGGGATTCGAGTTTAAGTTTGGATATTGTAGATTTTGATAACACTACTCCTACTACTACTAGCGGAACTAAAATAGGTCATTTTAAAATAAGAGATGAAGAGTTTTATTGGAAAGGCAAAGTTGGTATTGGAACAACTAGTCCTTCACAACCACTATCAGTGGTTTCTTCATATCCACAAATAAGGATACAACAAAGCGGACAAACTCCTTATTTTACTTTTGGTAGTGGCACAGGTTTTGCGGTTTTTGATGGCGTAGGAACAAGCGGTGGTCTTTTAGATATTAGAGATGATGGTACTTCAAGAATGCGTATTGACAATGCTGGCAACGTTGGTATTGGAAATACTGCTCCTGCACAGAAATTAGATGTAGCAGGCAACATGGTTTTTAGCCAACGTTTAATAGCTAATTCTAATCAATACTATGTTAAGCTAGGAGTTTGGAGTAGCGCAAGCACTTACGGTATTGGTATGACAAACGGGTTTACATATGGTGCTTTAAACAATGACTACGCTATGACTTTCTGCATGAACAGTGATTCAGATAGAGGTTTTTGGTGGGGTTATGATGGACAAAGTAAATCTACAGGTGCAATGTCTTTAAACATGCAAGGTAAGTTAAAGATTAATCATTCTATAGGTTTAGGAACTGTAAATCCATCTGCTACACAAGGTAGAATAGATGCTTCAAATGATATTGTAGCTTTTTCTACATCTGATATTAGATTAAAAGATAATATTAAAACTATTGATAAAGCTTTAGACAAAGTAAAAAAAATACAAGGTGTAGAGTTTGACTGGATAGAAAAAGAAGAAGTTCATGGTAATAGTGGACACGACATAGGTGTTATAGCTCAAGAAATAGAAAAAGTACTACCAGATGTGGTTACTACTAGAGAAAATGGCTACAAAGCTGTTAAGTATGAAAAAATTGTACCACTACTAATAGAAGCTATAAAAGACCTATCAAAACAAGTTGATGGATTAAAAAGATTAATATAATGGCAGTTCCAAGTAGTGGTGCTCTTAGTTTACTAGGTATTAAAAGAGAACTTAGTAATGATAACTACAGTGCTGAAAACGCTCATAGCAATATAAGTTTGAAAGACTGCAGCGATGGTACTGTAGATAATATAAACTTAAACAATGCTTCTAGTGATCGTCCCGATGGAAATGCACCACATAATATGTCAGAGTTCTATGCCTATGATCATGATTTTGTTTCTGTAACTTCTTTTACAGGTGGAGTAAGTGGTGATGGTCCTAATCAAGCTTGCTCTATAGAAGAGTTTGAAGAAACAATTTATCATAATGGAAGTGGAACTTTCCCAGGCCTGAACGATATTGTGTATAGCGACGCTGGTACAACTACATTAAATAGTTCTAGTATAGCATTTTTTAACGCTTCAGAAGCTAGAGTATATGTAAATACTAGCTCAAGTGGTGTAGTTAATAATAGCGGTAATTGTAGGTAAGTGTGCTAACTTACAGGTGATTATATAATTAAGTTAAATTAAATAAAATAAAACAAAATGGCAAAAGCAAAAAAAGTAACAAAAGAAGAGTTAAAATCAATAGTTGAAGTAAATAATAAAATCAATATTGAGATTAATAATTTAGGTTTATTAGAAATGAGAAAAACAGATCACATTCAACTTTTACAAGAAAGTAGAATTGAGCTTAGTGAACTACAAAAAGTGCTAGAAGAAAAGTACGGTAAAGTGAGCATTGACTTGAAAGACGGAAAGATAGGAGAAATAGAACAAGATGAAGCAGAGTAGCACTGTAAGAAAAATAAGTATAGGCTCTGACTACAAAGATAAAGCAATGCACTATTCTATTGGACAGAAAGTTTGGGGCGATCACGTTATTTCTAATATAATACATAATAACGAGGACAACTCTTATGATATTTTTATAACTAAGAATAAAGAGATTGTTCCTTGGAAAAAGTTTAATAGAAATATGGCTATATCTGTAGAATACGATTTGAATTACGGTGAATAGCTTGTACGACTTTATTATTAAACCTTTACACAAAAGGTATGATAATGAGACAAAAGTAGGAGATAAATCTCTTATTATAAATACCATAATAGAAGACCACAAATTTGTGAGTAAAAAAGCAGTTGTTGTTTCGACACCGACTGCTTACTCTTCTCCAGTTAAAATAGGTGATGAAGTATATGTTCATCACAATATATTTAGAAGATGGTACGACCAAAAAGGTAGAGAAAGAAATAGTGCTAGGTATTTTAAAGACGATCTTTATTTTTGTGGACCTGATCAGTTGTATATGTATAACGATAAATCTCATTTAGATTATTGTTTTATTAAACCTGTTGACAACTCTAGCTATTTACATACTAGAAAAGAGCAGCCAAATGAAGGTGTAGTTCATACTTGCCCACAAAACCAATATGTAAAAGTTGGTGACCATATAATTTTTAAACCAGAATCTGAATTTGAGTTTTTAATTAACAAAGAAAAGCTCTACTGTATGAGATTAAATAAAATTGTATTAAATTATGAAAACCAAAGAAACTAAAATAAAAATTATAGAAGCTGGGCAAAAAGCTGTAGAAGAATTAATAAAGGTAGCAAAAGAAAAGATTGTTGACTCAGACGACGATGTAAGCGCTGACAGATTAAAGAATGCTGCCGCTACTAAAAAACTAGCTATATTCGATGCTTTTGAAATACTTAATCGTATACAACAAGAAGAAGATATGCTAAATGAAAAACCTAAGGAAGTTAAAGAACAAAAAACTTTTAAGGGTTTTGCAGAAGGGAGAAGTAAGTGAGTTACAAGCAAGCTCTATGGGAAGAAGTTAAGGACGTTGTAAATCCTAAGATATTAGCTAAAAACAATAGATTTAAAAAATGGGAGTATGGCTATAACTCTGATTATGATTTTATAGTAATAAGTAAAACAGGTAAAATTGGACAGATCATTGAAATACAGAATCTCAGGATTGCTTTACCAGCAACAGATGAACCGTTTAAACGAAGTAAAGAAAAAGCGGAACAACACTGGGAAAGACAAGAGTATCCAAAAGAATTAAAAAGAATTAAAAGTAGGTTTGACTGGGAAGAATATCCAGCCGAGTTTAAAGAAAATTGGTATGATTATATCGACGAAGAGTTCAAAAGAAGAGAACAAGGTTACTGGTTTTATAATAACAATGTTCCTACTTATATTACTGGTACACATTACATGTACCTCCAATGGTCAAAGATCGACGTTGGAGCCCCTGATTTTAGAGAAGCAAACAGACTTTTCTTTATATTTTGGGAAGCATGCAAGGCAGATGCAAGGTGTTACGGAATGTGCTACCTCAAAAACAGACGATCTGGATTTTCATTTATGTCTTCAGCCGAACTTGTTAACCAAGCGACAATATCTAGTGACTCAAGATTTGGAATACTCAGCAAGTCGGGTTCAGATGCTAAAAAAATGTTTACAGATAAAGTTGTACCAATATCCGTTAACTATCCGTTTTTCTTCAAGCCAATTCAAGACGGTATGGATCGGCCAAAGACTGAGTTGGCATATAGGGTTCCAGCATCCAAACTTACTAGAAAAAAGCTGGAGAGCAATGAACAATTAAGAGAATTAGACGGTCTTGATACAACTATTGACTGGAAGAACACTGGTGATAACTCTTACGATGGTGAAAAGCTAAAACTATTAGCTCACGATGAAAGTGGTAAATGGGAGAGACCTGACAATATATTAAACAACTGGAGAGTTACAAAAACCACATTAAGGCTAGGATCAAGGATTGTAGGCAAATGTATGATGGGCTCAACTTCAAATGCTTTAGATAAAGGTGGAGACAATTTTAAAAAACTATACGAAAGTTCAAACGTTACAAAAAGAAATAGAAACGGACAAACTGCTTCTGGACTCTATAGCTTGTTCATACCTATGGAGTGGAACTACGAGGGATTCATCGATACTTACGGATTGCCTGTATTCGTTAGAGGACAAGATAATATCAAAGGAGCAGATGGTTATGAAATTACAACAGGAGTTATTGAACACTGGGAAAATGAAGTTGCAGGATTAAAAGAAGATAGTGATAGTTTAAACGAATACTATAGACAGTTTCCAAGAACTGAGGCTCACGCTTTTAGAGACGAAACTAAAGATAGTTTGTTTAACTTAACTAAGATATACGAACAAATTGATTACAACTCTGATTTTGAAAACAACAAGCTAGTTACTCAAGGAAGTTTTTATTGGCAAAAAGGTATAAAAGATACTAAAGTAGAGTTTGTTCCTAATAAAAATGGAAGATTTCTAGTATCTTGGGTTCCTAATTTAGAAATGCAAAACAATATAATAATTAAAAATGGTATTAAGCATCCAGGTAATAAAGATGTTGGAGCTTTCGGCTGTGACTCTTACGATATTAGCGGTACTGTTGATGGTCGCGGCAGTAAAGGAGCACTTCATGGATTAACTAAGTTTAGCTTATTTGACTCTCCACCAAACCATTTCTTTTTAGAGTATATATGTAGACCACAAACCGCCGAGGTGTTCTTTGAGGACGTTCTAATGGCGCTTCACTTTTATGGGATGCCTATACTAGCAGAGAACAACAAACCTCGTTTATTGTATTATTTAAAAAGAAGAGGCTATAGAGGTTTTAGCATAAACAGACCTGATAAAGTTTGGAACAAGCTTTCTACAACTGAAAAAGAAATTGGTGGTATACCTAATACCAGTGAAGATATTAAGCAAGCGCATGCTGCTGCTATTGAAAGCTATATAGAAAACCACGTTGGTATTGGTGAAAATAACCAATATGGCAATATATATTTTCAAAATACATTAGAAGATTGGGCTAAGTTCAACATTAACAATAGAACTAAACATGATGCTTCAATTAGTTCTGGTTTGGCTATAATGGCAGTAAATCAAAATAAATACAAGCCTACAGCTTTACGAAAAAGTAACGGAGTTAGTTTGAGTATTAAAAAATATGACAATACAGGGTATAATTCAAAATTAATATAAATGATAAATACTAATTATAATAGTTCATTTCCAGATCAGGTAGTACCTGAATCAGAAAAAGCTACACTAGAGTACGGGCTAGCTGTAGGTAGAGCTATAGAAAATGAGTGGTTTAGAAACGATAGAGGAGTTTACGATAGGTTTAACACCAACTATAACAACTTCCACAGACTTAGACTATATGCAAGAGGAGAGCAATCTGTTCAAAAATACAAAGACGAACTATCTATTAATGGTGATTTATCTTATTTAAACTTAGACTGGAAACCTGTGCCAGTTGTACCTAAGTTTGTAGATATATTAGTTAACGGTATATCACAAAGAAATTACGAGCTAAAAGCTTACTCACAAGATCCTACATCTGTTCAGAAAAGAACTGAATACGCAACAAGCATACTTGAAGATATTAATGCAGCTAAGTATATAGAAGCTGTTAAAAGAACAACTGGTAAAGATGTTTCAAGAGGTCCTAAAGGAAAAAACATACCTAAGCAAGTCGAAGATATAGAAGCTCACATGCAGTTTGATTACAAACAATCTATAGAGGTTGCTCAAGAAGAAGCTATAAATTATATATTAGATAAAAATAAATATGATTTAATTAGAAGAAGATTAAACTATGACCTAACAGTATTAGGTATAGCTTGCACTAAAACAAACTTTAATGAAAGTGAAGGTATAAAAGTAGAATACGTAGATCCATCTTCTTTAGTATATTCATTTACTGAAGATCCTTATTTTGATGATTTGTATTATATTGGTGAAGTTAAATCAATAAGCTTAGCTGAGTTAGTAAAACAGTTTCCTGACTTGTCTCCTGAAGATATAAAAGATTTACAAAAATACCGCGGAAGTGCTCAGAACACTAGGTCTTTAGGCGCTAAGTATGATAATCAAACTGTTCAAGTTTTATACTTTGATTACAAAACCTATACTAATCAAGTTTTTAAAATAAAGAAAAAAGACAATGGCTTTGAAAAAGCTTTAGAAAAACAAGATACTTTTTTAGAAGCTGAAGAAACTGACAACTTTAAAAAAGCTCATAGATCTATAGAAGTATTATATTCTGGTGCTAAAGTTTTAGGAACTAATAAAATGCTAAAATGGGGTATGTCAAAAAACATGACTAGACCTGAAGCTGATATTACTAAGGTTAATATGAATTATTCTTTAGTAGCACCTAGAATGTACAAGGGTAGAATAGAAAGTTTAGTTAGTAGAATTACAGCATTTGCTGATATGATACAAATTACACATTTAAAGCTACAACAGGTAATGTCTAGAATAATACCTGATGGTGTTTATATGGACATAGACGGATTGTCAGAAGTAGACTTAGGAAACGGAACTAGCTATAATCCAGCAGAAGCTTTGAATATGTATTTTCAAACTGGTAGTATTGTAGGTAGGTCAATGACTCAAGATGGTACTGGTAATCCTGGTAGAGTTCCTATACAAGAGTTAAATACTAATAATGGTATGGGTAAAATACAAGGACTTATACAAACTTATCAATATTACTTACAAATGATAAGAGACGTTACCGGGCTTAACGAAGCTAGAGATGGTAGTAATCCAGATAAGTATGCTTTAGTAGGTTTACAAAAACTTGCTGCAGCAAATTCTAACGTAGCAACTAGACACATATTACAATCTAGCTTGTATGTTACACTAAGAACTTGTGAGAATATAAGCATGAGAATAGCAGATGCAATAGCTTTTCCTACAACTTATCAAGCTTTAATACAAAGTGTTTCTTTATATAACTCTAAAACATTAAAAGAGTTGGAAAACAGTAGCCTATTAGATTTTGGAATATCTTTAAATCTAGAACCTGACGAAGCAGAAAATCAATTATTAGAGCAAAATATACAAGTAGCACTACAAGGCGGGCAAATATATTTAGAAGATGCTATAGAGCTTAGAGAAGTTAAAAACTTAAAGCTAGCTAATAGAATGTTAAAAAAGAAGCGTGAAGAAAAAATGGCTAAAGAGCAAGCTATGCAACAACAAAATATGCAGGCTCAGTCACAAGCTCAAGCGCAAGCAGCAGAGCAAACTTCTTTAGCTGAAACACAAAAGCAACAAGTTCTTAATGAGCAAAAAATACAACTTGAACAAGCTAAGTCTCAATTTGAAATACAAAAACTTCAACAAGAAGCACAAGTAAAACAACAACTAATGCAGTCTCAGTTTGAGTATGACATGCAATTAGAAGAGCTTAAAGCTAAAGCAAGAACTGATTCAGATTCGTCAAGAGAAGATCGTAAAGATAAAAGAGTTTCAATGCAGGGTCAAGAACAAAGACAAACCCAGCAAGAAAAAATAGCACCTGAAAATGCTATGCCTACACCACAAGCGGACCAAGGTTTAAACCTTAGCCAATTAATGGGGTAGCAATTATTAATTATTATATTATATTATGTCAGAAGAAAAAACAAAAGAAGAAGGTTCTTTTAAAATTAAAAAAACCCCTAAAAAACTTTCTCAAGAAAAAGCAACAATAGTAAAAGCTAAAACAAAAGAACAAGTTGAAGAAGCTAAAATAGAGGAAGTTATAAAAGAAGAACCTGTTGCTGAAGAAAAACCTGTAGTAGAGCAAGTAGAAAAAACGCCAGACTCTCCTATAATGGAAATAACAGAGCAAGAAGAAAAACAAAAAGAAGAGATTAAAACACCTGAACCTGAAGTAGCTAAAGCTAACTTACCTGAAAACGTAGAAAAGTTAGTTGATTTTATGAAAGAAACAGGTGGAACAGTAGAAGATTATGTTAGATTAAATAGAGATTATTCTAACGTAGATAGTGATGCTCTATTACTAGAGTATTATAAAACTACTAAACCGCATTTGGACTCTGAAGAAATAAGCTTTTTATTAGAGGATAAGTTTTCTTATGACAAGGACACTGCTGAAGATAGAGAGATTAAAAAGAAAAAACTAGAGTACAAAGAAGAAGTTGCAAAAGCTAAAAGCTTTTTAGAGGAAACAAAGAGTAAATACTACGACGAAATCAAGTTGAGACCCGGCGTAACTCAAGACCAACAAAAAGCTACTGAGTTTTTCAACAGATACAACAAAGAGCAAGAAAAAGCTGAACAACAACACGATACGTTTAAGTCACAAACCAAAGATTACTTTAATAATTTCAAAGGTTTTGAATTTAACTTAGGTGAGAAACAGTTTAGATATGGCGTTAACAACGCTGACGATGTTGCTGATAAACAATCGAATTTAACTAATTTTGTTCAGAAGTTTCTGGACGGTGAAGGTAATGTTAAAGATTTCAATGGTTATCATAAAGCTATTTTTGCAGGAGAAAATGCTGATGCAATTGCTAAGCATTTTTATGAACAAGGTAAAGCTGACGCTGTAAAAAACGTTATGGCTAAGTCTAAAAATATATCATCTGAGCCTAGAAATAGTGCTTCTACAATGGATATTGGAGGCTTAAAAGTAAGAGCAGTCGGAGGTGTAACTAGTTCTAGATTAAAAATAAAACGATAACAATTAATAAAAAAATAGAGACATGGCTTATACATTTTCAAGCACACACGACTCTACCGCTATTATGCCTGAGAAAGCACAAAATCTTACCAATGGTAATTATTTGGACTTTCAAGCTAATGGAGAGGGTTGGTCAAAGCAATACTTACCTGAGTTATACGAAGAGGAAGTAGAGCGATACGGAAACAGAACTTTAAACGGGTTCTTAAGAATGGTTGGCGCAGAGATGCCAATGACATCGGATCAAGTAATTTGGTCTGAACAAAATAGACTACACATCGGGTACAAAGCTTTCGCAGCTGGCGCTGGAGCTAAGTTAAAAGCATCTGATGGTCACACGGCTAATAAAATAGAGATTCACTCTGGTGCTGAGAATTGCGCTATTAGAGTTGGTGACTTATTAACTATACTAAAGACTGATTCAGACAAGAGAGTTGTAGCTATTGTTACAGCTAATTCTACAGTTACTGGAGCTACATCTTCTAGTAACTTAGTAACAACTATCACAGTTGATCCTTACAACTATGCTGCATTAACTAATGCTAGCTTAGCTGCTGCGGATGCTGTTAACTTGTTTGTTTTTGGTTCTGAATATGCAAAAGGTTCAGCTGGTAGAACAGAAGCTTTACAGCCTGAATTTGCTACTAAAACAAACAATCCTGTAATCATTAAAGACTATTACGAAGTTAATGGTTCTGATGCTGCACAGATTGGTTGGGTTGAAGTTGCTACTGAAGACGGAACATCTGGTTATTTATGGTATCTAAAAGCTGAGTCTGAAACAAGACTTAGATTTGAAGATTACTTAGAAATGACTATGGTTGAAGCTGTACCTGGAACAAATGCTGCTGGTTTAAAAGGCACATCAGGTATGCTTGATCAAATTGAAAAAGGTGGTCACGTGTTCCAAGGATCTGCGAATGAAAAGTTAGATTTAGATGATTTTGATTCTATACTTTCAACTCTTGATAAGCAAGGAGCTATTGAAGAAAATATGCTTTTCTTAAATAGAGCTAAAACTTTAGAGATTGATGATCTATTAGCTGGTCTTAACTCTTATGGTTCAGGTGGTACTTCTTATGGTTTATTTGATAACGATGAGAATATGGCTCTTAACTTAGGTTTTTCAGGTTTTAGAAGAGGTTCTTATGACTTCTACAAAACTGATTGGAGATACTTAAATGATGCTACTACAAGAGGTATGATGAGTGATTTAGATGGTGTTGTGGTTCCTGCTGGAACTTCGACTGTTTATGATCAGTCATTAGGATCTAACATCAGACGTCCTTTCTTACACGTAAGATATAGAGCTTCTGAGACTGAAGATCGTAGAATGAAATCATGGGTCTTAGGATCTGTTGGTGGAGCAGCTACTACTTCTACTGATAACATGGAAGTTCACTTCTTATCAGAAAGATGTTTAGTTGTGCAAGGTGCAAATAACTTTGTATTGTTAAAAGCAGGATCATAATCCTAATTAAAAGGTGGTCGAAAGGCCACCTTTATTTTTAATTATTATATTATATTATATTATGGAAACAAAAGAAAAAAAGGCTCCAGTTAAATCTGTAGCAAAAGAAATTAAAAAAAATACTTGGGAGATTAAAGATAGGCTCTATATGTTAAACACGAGTTACACTCCATTGTCGTTTAGATTACCAAGTAAAAACATGTTATGGTTTGACGAGGAAAGAGGCGAACAAAGAGAGCTGAGATACGCTGTAAATATGCCTTCTCCATTTATGGATGAGCAAAAAGGAACAGCTAGATTAGAGCAAATACTTTTTGAAGATGGCCTATTGATGGTTCCAAAAGAAAAAGTTGCATTACAAAAGCTACTAAGTTTATATCACCCTGGTCTTAACAAAACATATTCTGAACAAAACAAAGCAGAAGAAGCTGCTGAAGACGTAGATTATATAAATGCAGAAATAGATGCTTTAGTAGCTGCTAGATCTGTAGATATAGATAAAGCAGAGGCTATGTTGAGAGTAGAAATTGGATCTGAAGTTAGTAGAATGAGCTCTAAAGAGATAAAAAGAGACTTACTATTAATGGCTAAGAAAAACCCTTTTATGTTCTTAGAGTTGTTAGAAGATGAAAACGTTGACTTAAGAAACGTAGCTATAAAAGCCCAAGAAAATGGAATAATAGTTATATCTCAAGATCAAAGAACTTTTAATTGGGGTTCTAACGGTAGAAAATTAATGACAATACCTTTTGAAGAAAACCCATACTCAGCAATGGCTGCGTGGTTTAAGACAGATGAAGGTGTAGAAGTTTACAAAACTATCACTAAAAAGTTAAAATAACAAGTGATTATAATTATAAGAGGTTACTATTGTAGCCTCTTTTTAAAATATTTAAGATGATAAATGTTGATGATGTATACAAAACTGTATTACTTATTTTAAATAAAGAGCAAAGAGGATATATAACCCCTGCTGAATTTAATAAAATAGGTGCACAAGTTCAAAATGAAATATTTGAAAATTACTTTAACGACATTAATCAATATTTAAGACAGCCTCAAACTGACTTTGATTATTCTGATAGAGCAGAATACATAGATGAGAAAATAGCACAGTTTAAAAAGGAAGGAACCGTATCTGGTTCAAGTGGTATATTTACAGTACCCACAGACTTATATAGGCTAGGCTCTGTTACTTACACAAGTGGGAGTCAAGAAGTAGAACTACAAAAACTAGGAAGAAGAGAGTTCTACAATATAATTAATTCAAAACTAACAGCACCATCTTTATCATATCCTGTTTTCTTACAGGAAGACAACACCAGAGATACACACACTAAGATACTAGTATATCCTACCACAATCGCATCAGATTCTATTAAAGTTCAATATTTAAGAAAACCCGGAGGAGGCACAGACAACGTTGATGATCCAACGTGGGCTTACACAGTTGATGAAGATACTAGTGGTTATATATTTGCTGGTACTACAACTGGAACTACAGTAACACCTAGCACAGGTGCTAAAAACTTTGATCTTCATATAGCTGAAAAAACAGAAGTAATAAAAAGAATATTACTATATGCTGGGGTTATAGTAAAAGATCCTGTAGTGCTTCAAACTATGTCTTCTGAACTAGCTAAAGACAAACAATTAGAAAAATCATAAAATATGGCCACTAACTTCTTACTAAACGAAAACGACGGACAGTATTACACTGGCCAGCAATACTTTAATAGTGAAGCTGCTGGGTCAGGTTCTGGTAAAGCCCTTCCAGTAACTACATTTAATACAGACTTAGTTTCAGCTTTCAACTCTAGCGCTATTCAAACAGGCTCTGCTAGCAACTTTGAAGTTTATTTTAGAACAGGTAATAATGCTTATAAAAAATTAAAAGAAAATAACTTAAGTGTAGCAAATAATATTATTACAATATTTCATTCAGGTTTAATATATGAAGATGGAACTACTGTATTATCAAGTAGTGTAATACCAACTGGAGATTATTATGTTCAATTAAAGTCTTCTGCTAAAGCTTATAATTATGGGGAATATCAATATATAAAGTTAGATGATATTATAAATAACTTTATAGTAGCTTATGTAGGTGCTGACAAGTTAATAGCTTCTTGCAAGAGATCTGATATAGTTTTTCACGCTAGAAGATCAATGCAAGAATTTAGTTACGATACTCTTAAGGTTATAAAAGCTCAAGAACTAAGTATTCCTGCTAGTTTAAAAGTTCCTTTTCCAAAAGACTATGTAAACTACGTTAAAGTGTCTTGGATAGATGAAGTTGGAGCTAAACACGTTATTTACCCTACAAGAATTACTAGTAACCCATCTGAAATGTATACGCAAGACAGTGATGGAGAAGCTGTTCAAGATGATTTTAGTAAAAATCTTCAACTAAGTTCTGTAATTGAAAAAAGGTATTCTGAAACCGATATAGATATTACTAGAACTTCTCCTGATGATTATAGATACTCAAAAGATTCTAGAGCTTTAGGTGCTAGAATTGGTTTACTACCTGAAGAAGCTCAAGTTAATGGCAAGTTTACTATAAATGACAGAGAAGGTTGTTTTAGTTTTTCTTCTGGATTAGTTAATAAATTAATTTTAGTTGAATACGTATCGGACGGACTTGCAATAACTGAAGACATGAGAGTTCCAAAACTAGCTGAGCAAGCAATGTATATGTCTATAGCTCATGCTATACTTTCATCGAGGTCTAGAGTTCCTGAATATATAGTAAATAGATTTAAGCTAGATAAAAGAGCAGCATTAAGAAACGCTAAAATAAGATTAAGCAATATTAAGATAGAGGAAATATCACAAGTATTTAGAAACAGAAGCAAGTGGATTAAACATTAAATATGGCAGAGATTAAAAACACTTTTCAAGGTTCTAAAATGAACCGAGACTTAGATGATCGTTTAATTCCTAACGGTACTTATAGAAGCGCAACAAACATTCAAGTTGGTAATTCAGAATCAGATGATGTAGGTACGCTTCAAACTGTGTTAGGTAACTTTGAGCTTACAGAATTTGGCATACCTTCTACAGTGGTTGGATTAGAAGTTGTTGGACATGCAATAGACGCATCTAAAGACGTTATTGTTGTTTTCTTAACAAATTCATCTACAGATCAAAGGTTATCTACTGTGGATAAAACCGGTAGTGTTACTCTTCCTAATGGTACTACTATCAATAATGTAACTAAATCAACAGGTGACAACTATATATGTATGTATTCTCCAGGTTTTACGGGTATACTTGTTGAAGGATCTTTTTTAAATTTTTCAAAACTTTTTAGAGTTGTAGCTAATATAGTCGAAGACTTAATGTTTTTTACTGATAACTTCAACCAACCTAGAAAAATTAACATAAAGTCAGCACAATCTAGCTCTAGCTATTATACTAACGAAGATCAAATTTCAGTAGCTAAATATTATCCTTATCAACCTATATCTTTTTTAGACAATTCTAGTGGTATTAAAAAGCTAGGTCTTGTGAACAAGCAAGACGAGTACCTGCCTCCTTCGCTAGTTGCTTTTGGATCTGTTTACACAGCTGGATCTGGTGATGACTTAGTCATTTTAAAAAACGTAACAGACGACTCTCTTGTTGACTTAATAGCACATATGCAGACTGTTAATTCTTTAAATAATCACAACATAAGTTTAACAAGTCAATCAGTAATAAATGGCGTTCAAAAAAGAATAAAAATTTCAAACTTATCAAAAGAAGGTTCAAACGAGTGTTACGTAAGAAGAATAGACATAAAAGCTAATGGCGACTGCGAAATAAAAATTGAAAACAAAGATGGCTCAGATATAGTTAATGATGCTGCTACCGTGCTATCTAGTTGGGATACTATGGATCAGCTAGGTTTTAGTTGGCCAAATCCAGATTACGATACTAGTTTTGCGTATAGTGGTGCTTCTAAATATATGGAAGATAAGTTTTTAAAGTTTAGTTATAGATTTAAGTTTGATGATGATGAATATTCTTTAATGGCTCCATTTACTCAAGCTGCATTTATTCCAAAGCAGAAAGGATATTTTGTAGGTCAAGATGCTAAAAGAGCAGGACAGAAAGGTATAGTGCCTTTTATGGAAAACGAAGTAACTAATGTTACTTTAAATATACCAATGCCTATTGCTACTAGTACACTTGGAAACGTTGAATTAAGAGATAAATTTAAAGTAAAAGAAGTACAAATACTAAGTAAGGCTTCTGATGATCAGAATATAAAAGTTGTAACTGACTTAGAGTTAGAATCAATAGTTGGTGGAATATCAACTGCAACTGTCACCAACACTGGAAGTAATAGTTCTATAACTCCTTTTTCACCTGGTATTTATACTGTAGGTGCTACTGGTGGAAGTGGATCTGGAATGTTAGTTAAAGTAAGAAGATCATCAACATCTACTGGTAACACTTTGAATTATCCAGACTATGGACCTCTAGACAGTAACTTTATACAAATAGTTTCACCAGGTGTTGGGTACACTGTAGGTGATGTATTAACTTTAGATTTAGACTTTCATGATCCTGTTGCTTTAGATAACGGAGCAAGCAAAGCTACAATAACTGTAGCATCTTTAACAAATTATGTTGAGTATAACTACAACTCACAGCAACCTATAAAAGTTTTACCTAGTAAAGAGATAACTAGAGTATCAGATATAGTTCCTATAAAAGCTTTAGCCCAAGCAGTGGTTGGTAATAGAGTAGTATATGGTAATTTTCTACAAAAATATGGCAACTTAGATAAGTTAGATTATGATATAGAAATATCTGATAAAAAAGTTTTATCTAATAATGACCAACAAATAAAAGAACATCCTAATCACACTGTTAAGCAAGGTAGAACTTATCAAGTTGGTGTAGTTCTTAGAGATAGATACGGTAGGACTAGCAACGTTATAATAAATGACGATACAAGTGATAAATCTAGTACTATATACGTGCCATATACAGCTGGCGGATCTGATCCTTTAGAATTTTTTGGAAGATCTTTGAAAATAAAATGGAATAGAGAAATACCAAAAGAAGCTTCAGGTCAATGGCCTGGCTTGTATCATGATAAAGACAACCCACTCGGCTGGCATAGTTACCAAATTGTAGTTAAACAAAAGCAACAAGATTACTACAACGTCTATGTCCCTGGAAGTATGAGTGGAAGTATAGTATTTAAAGGCCTAGGTGCTAATACCAATAATTTAGATTTTGAAGATGATGGAGGCAACTCTCATATAGTTCTTTACGGAGATAACATAAATAAAGTACCTAGGGAGCTTAAGGAAGTAGGAAGTCAAGATACTCAATTTGGTTCTACTACAGATTTGTTTTGTGTGGTTGGTGAACCTTTAATAGCAACTGGACATACTGGTAACAGTATTCAAACTAGCGCTCAAGTAATAAGAACATCACAGCAGCTACTAGATCCTAAAAGAATAAAAGTAGAAGAGTTTAAAAAGTTTAGAGATCTAGGTGACTGGACAATGTATAAAGGCATAAATTTAAAGCATTTAGATGGCACTGGCTCTTCAGCTGGTCAATTTACTAGTGATACTTATATATATCCAGGTTCAGCAGGTAAGGCTGATCCACTCTATTTAGATGGTAATAAAAACCCTTATGTGTTAAAATTAGCTACAAATAGTAGGTTAGGTTATCTTGGTAGTGAACAAAAAACAAATTGGGAATTTTCAAAAAGGCTTCATGTTTTTGAAACATCGCCGGTTGAAAGCAGTATAGAAATATTTTATGAAACCAGTACTTCTGGCTTAATATCAGACCTAAACAATAGTATAAGAACAGCAGAACCAACAGGAGTGTTGTCAGATATATCTCCAATTGTTTTTGCTTTGCAAGAAGGAGATGCAATATCTACAACGTGCACTAATACTTTTGAAGTAATGTCAGGTAGTGCTAAAATAAATAACCCTCTTTCTGTTATAAAAATTAAAAAAGTATTTAATGGTAATGGAACTAATGTTACTAGCGATTGGAGCATAGTTCAGGCAACTGCTGGTAGTTCTGGTACCTCTCCTACGTTTCAAATAAAAAATAATAAAAAATATGTTTTCACAGAAGGTTCTTACGATGGAGACTGTTTATTTACTTTTACATTAACTGCAACTTGCCCTGACAGTGAAGGTACTGTTATATCTAGAGATTTTGTATTTAATAACTTTAGAGTTACTAATATGGATCCTATAATTTATAAC
>Ga0208303_1000140_pt1 | contig 30767 bp, 29 predicted proteins | sample CB_VirMetaG_2_FD_184537 | JGI IMG/M metagenome (GOLD analysis project Ga0208303, IMG submission 184537) | Freshwater to marine saline gradient viral communities from Chesapeake Bay - CB_1504_2 Viral MetaG (SPAdes) (version 4) | ecosystem: Environmental > Aquatic > Marine > Coastal | place: USA... | reverse complement strand
CAACTAGATAAAATAGAGAATCGTCTCTTTGAAATGAAGTAGTATGAAACCATTTTTAACCATCGTATTTATTTTATCATCCCTTTCTTTAACAACAAAGACAGAAGATTACGTAAAGCAATGGGGAGACGGTATAGCAGTCGTTCAATACAACGCTGCATTTAATAAAACAAACAGCGTAAAAAATCTAGGGCGTTTGTCTGACGCTCGTGTATTCAATGCTTGGATTGACGAACATCCAAAGCTTAAAGAAATAGGACGAATCAAGTCTGTCCCTACCGTAGTCTTATATAAAGACGGAGAAGAAATACGCAGATGGGAAGCGGGTATATCAATGAAGCTAGAACTCAGCTATAGAGACGTACAGACTTACGTTGATGAGATGACTGGTGCAAATCAATACTAAATGAAAAAGTTAATATTCGTAACACTATTTATGCTGTGTCAACCATTGTATGGTCAAAACGCAGTAAAAGATTTCTTTAAATATTCTACTGTCTACACAAGCGGTGTAGCGTCTAACCCTATGTATGCTCAAGAGTTCTGGTATACCACACAGGGCGGCGACTTGTTTAATTACACAGAAGAATATCCATTTGACTATACTGCTACATTAGGTATTCGTAAGGTTGCTCGCTTCAAGTACGAGAACAGACAAAACCGCTTCTACGATGGGCAGAGAGAACCGACTACAGCCTTATCAGCTACTGTAGGTTCTGTAAAAGGATTTGAGTATTTAGCTCAGTACGATTTAGGTCGTCAGCAGGGACGTGCTTACGCTAACCAAAGGTACTTTCTTAGATATCTAGGAAAGAACTTTATGTTTAAAGGAGAGTATCGTTATCAAGGATTAGCACGTTTAGACTACACACAGATAGAGTCAAGGCTAAGACTACACATAGGTGAGTTAGACTTCTCAGCAGGTGTTGCTGGGCGTTTACACAAGCCATACGGTTACAACCCTATAGCTGACTTTTTAGCGCACAACCCTTGGTGGGATTTAGTGCGTAATATGGGTTATGAAGATATCTACTACGGCATTGACTATGACAATGATGATGAGGTAGATAACTTTGACTGGTACTGGCTAGACCCTAACGGAGAAAGAGTAGCGGATACTGATGAAGACTTCCGTAGATATATTTATCCTGGCGTAGTAAACGAGTTTAACAGACTAAGTATTGATAGTGTTGGATTTATTCAGTCTGTATCTGCTATACTTGGTGTAGACTACTATCATTATGCAGACAACTTCTGGATACACACTTGGTTAAACATCCTTCCCTACCACATACACGTAGGAGACAAAGAAGAGTTTTCTTACAGCAACTACGTAGATGGAGAACAATGGATTGACCACTCTGGTGGATTCGTATTAGGATGGAAACTCGGTAAAAACTGGGGCGTATTCACAGAGTCAGAGTATATGAGATACTGGGACAAAAACATATTTAGTGTAAGGGCGGGTTTGAATTATCAATTCAGATAATCAGTACCTTAGCAGTTCGTTTTTTTTACTAACCTTATACATAAAATTATGAGCGACAGTTTCGCAGATTTCGTCAACGAATTAGAGACAGCAGAACAGCCAACCTGTTCAATGGAGAACCCCGAAGATTGTGAAGCCTGTGGCAGTTAAAACCTTGTAATATGAAAGTCAAAAAGTCTAAAGTAAACGAAGCGGGAAACTATACAAAGCCTGGAATGCGTAAGCGTATATTCAATAGAATAAAGGCGGGTAGCAAAGGTGGAAACCCTGGGCAATGGTCTGCTAGAAAGGCACAGATGTTAGCGAAGGCTTACAAGACCGCTGGAGGCGGATATAAAGACTAATGGCAATCAAGAAATCACAAGAGTCTCTAAGAAGTTGGACTAAGCAAAAGTGGAGAACCTCTGATGGAAGTAAATCAGAAGGTAAGAAACGTTATCTCCCAGATGCAGCGTGGAAAGCATTGAGTCCAGCAGAAAGAGCAGCTACCAATAGAGCAAAAGCAAAGGGTAACAAAAAGGGTAAGCAGTTTGTGGCACAGCCTAAAAAGATTGCTTCAAAAGTAAAAGGGTATAGGTCATACGAAGAGGGTGGTATTGTTACTGACCCTCCTCGTAGACCAAGTACTGCTTCAAAGTCAGATACGATAAACACATTACAAGGTCCAGGATCACAAGAGATTCTACGTAGACAGCAGTTTAAAGAATCAACCTTTAATCCTAAAGCAGTATCTCCTGCGGGTGCTAAGGGTCTAGGTCAAATTATGCCTAGTGTAAAACGTGATGCTGTTAAAGCGGGTATCATTAAAGAAACTGATAATCTTTTTGATCCTGAAGTAAACAAGAAGGTACAAGAGTGGTACATGGAAGATTTATATAATGCATCTTTCATTAATAAGCCTAATCAAGACAATAAGGTACGTCTAGCTAAGACTCTTGCAGCATATAATTGGGGTCGTGGAAATATGTCTAATTACCTTAACAAGGTAAAATCACAAGGTGGCGACATCTACAAATCATTAGATTGGATAGAGGGATTACCGCTAGAGACCCGTGACTATGTACAGAAAATACTATTAAAAGAAAATCGTAAATTTGAAGATCAACTAAAAAATGCATCTAAATGAAAGCAGTAAAGAAATATGAAGCTGGGGGCGTAGGTCCAGGCAAAAAGAAAAAACGCGCTGGCGCAAAGGCAAAAGCTGAAAGAGACTATATACCTACATTTTCAAGTGAAATTCTAACAGGTGTAGCAAAAGGAGGTAATAAAAAGAAAGTTTCTGAAGTAAGAGTTTCCAACACCAAGGACATTAATAAAGAAATTGCAAAGTTATTAGCAGTTTATAAAAAAACTAAAGACCCTGAAATTAAGGCTCAAATAGAAGATTTGAGAAATGATAAAAGAGGGTCTGCTAAAGATTATCGTGGAGTTGGTCAAGAACCAGGGGGAAGGTTTTATAATACATAAAAAAAGAGGGGCGCTAGCCCCTCTCTTTATTTAGTGTAGATGGTCACTCTCTTAAAACCAAACCCTCTACTACTAACGTATTCGTAGATATCGTCTTCACGTACAACGAAGAGCAAAGTACCCTCTCGGTCTACTTCAACAACTTTTAATTTGTTTATTCTTCTTTTTAAAGTGTTGTAGTCGTCTTCTACAATAAACACTTCAAACAATTCCCCATCTTCTGTGGGGATTTCGGTTCTATCGTAATCCAAGTCCTGGATAACTTCTGGAACACCTTGAGCAAAAGCTTGACTCCCCAAGCTCAATGCTAATACAATCATTAATTTTCTCATAGTAATTGGTTATTTGTTTGATGACAAGTAACGATATCAACACGATACACACAAATAAAAGTGTTACGTTTTTTATACTATTTTTGTAACATACTTAAATTCAATTAATTATGAGCGATTTAGAAAGAGCTGCAAGAGATTTAGGGATTGACATTAGTGACGACCCTAGTACTTTTGACTCAACGCAATCGGAAGAACCTACTCAAGAAGTAGAAGAAACCGTACAACAGGACGTACAAGAACCTGTTATGGAAGATACTGCTGCCGAACCTCAGCAAGAAGATGTTCAAGAAACATTTGAGCCAGAGGAGCAGGAGCAAAGTTCTTTAGATACTGAAGATGATATTTCAGATCAAGAGCTTAATGAGATGGCTATTAGTATGGTAAGCGAAATGCTAGGATACGAAGACCTGACTATTGAGCAATTATCTGAGATTGTTAATAGAGAGCCAGAAGAGCCTCAATTGCAAATTGACGAGCGGTTACAACCGATTCTTGATTTTGTAGAAAAGACTGGGCGTTCACCAGAAGATTGGTTTAGATACCAGCAGTTGAACCCATCCGAAATGGATGATTTATCAGCAGTGCAGTTATCTGTCCAAACTGAATACCCTGAATTGACACCTCAAGAAGTTAGCCGTTTAATGAATCGCAAGTACAAGTTAGATCCTGAGAGATTTGACGAAGACGAGATTGCTGATTCAAACCTTCAATTAAAGATTGATGCTAGTAAAGCTCGCAAGGATATTTCTTCCCTACGTGATGGTTTCACTTTACCCGTGGAGTCAGCTACAACCCAGGGGGAGATTGAAAGTCCTTTTGATGAGAGTTGGTACTCATCTATGGAATCCGAAACAAAGGCACTTGAAGGTATCAATTTTGAATTACCTAATGGCAAGCCTTTTCAATACGGAATCAAAGATGAATATCGCCAACAACTCGTTGATAAAAACTCACGACTTGAAGAGTTTTTTGACCAATATGTGCAAGAAAGCGGTTCGTGGGATATTGACAAGTTGAACATGCATCAAACAGTTGTAGACAACATAGACGAAATTGTCAAGAATGTTTACCAACAAGGTTTGAGTGATGGACAACGTAAGGTTGTGACTAATGCGTCTAACGTACAGGCACAGTCTCCGTCAAATACCCCGCAAGAAGGCGGTCAAGATGCACAAATGGAAAGACTACTTAGAGAGTTGGGCGGTGGCACAAATGTTATGAATATTAAAGGTTAAAATAATAAAAAATGGCTTTTACATCCACTCCTTCGGATTTTAGCCCAAGCTCAATTAAGAAGCTTGATCCGGCTAAATACACATCTTTGTCAGATTACATTGACGAAGTAAACAAACCAGATAACCGCGACTCTTTAGTAAAGACTTACGGTAATCAAGGTATTACTGGTTTCCTACAATTAGTAGGTGCGGTAAAATCAAGCGGTACTGCTGACGAAGTACAGTACTGGGAAGAAGCTCGCCTTCACGCACGTCAAACTTACACTATCGCTGGTAGCGCCGTAACCGCTGCAAAAAGCGTTGTACTAACTTTCGGTTCTAATGCCGTTGTAGTTCGTGTAAACGATGTAGTTCTTTTGAATGGTGATGAGCGTGGTGTTGTTACAGCGGTAACAGGTACTACTTCTTTTGCTGTTGCTAACTTGGCTGACGCTAACTTTAGCGGAACAGACTTAGCAGTAGGTACTCACACTGTATCTATCATCGGTAACTTGTACGGACAGGGAACTGACCAACCAGGTGAATACTTGGAGAGCAACGTTGTAAAGCGTACAAACCCTTACATGATTGTTAAGGAAATCTTCAAAGTAACTGGTTCTCAAGCTACCAACATTGGTTGGATTAACTTGGGTAACGGTGACTACCGTTGGTACGTAAAAGGTGAGCAAGATACTCGTCAGCGTTTCATGGACAAGCGTGAAATGATGATGCTTCTAGGTCAGAAAGTAGCAAACACTTCTAACGTAGCTGACGCTACATTCGGTGGTGGTTCAGAAGGTTACTTCTCTGCTATTGAAGATCGTGGTATGGTTCACAATGGTCTTATTGACACATTAGGTGAGTTAGACCTTATCGTTAAAGAATTTGACAAGCAAGGTGCTGGTTCTGAGTACGCATTGTACGTAAACCGTGACCAAGACTTAGCAATTGACGATATGTTGGCTGCGGGATTATCTGGTTCTTCTATTACTGCTGGTGCAACTTCTCAGTTTGGTGCATTCAACAACAGTCGTGATATGGCTATTGAACTAGGTTTCAAATCATTCTCTCGTGGTGGTTACACTTTCCACAAGCATGATTGGAAATTATTGAACGACCCAACGTTGTTGGCAGGTTCTGACTTCAAAGGTGTTGCAATCCCGATGTCAACTGTAGTTGACCCACAAAGCGGAGATCGTAACCCATCTTTGGAAATGAACTTCAAGAACACTAACGGTTACTCTCGTGAAATGGAACACTGGATTACAGGTTCATTCATGGGTGCAACTAACGACACTAAAGATATTGCTCAGTTCAACTACCGTTCTGAATTAGCTTTGGTTACTCGTGCTGCAAACCGTCACATGCTTATCAAGTAATTGATGCACACTTTGGAGGGGGCTTTGTCCCCCTCCTTTTTTTTAATTCTATTTAATATTTAATAAAATGGCTACACAGCAAAGAAAAGTGGCTAGTGCAAAATCTGCACCCGCCCCTAAAACACCTACTGCTCCTAAGAAAGCAGAATACACTCCGAAGCGCAAGACTACAGAAGAGACTAAAGGACGTAAGGAGCAAATCTATTCGGTAATGAAAGGTTCTGGTATTTGGTATAAACTAAAGCAGAACGGAATTACCATCTATGACCCTGAAACAGATAAAGTACGTGAGATTCGCTATTGTGAAAACGAGCCTTCAGTATATACTGATGAGCAGTCTTCTAATGCCATTCGTTCTCAGATTGTATTTAAAGAGGGTATTTTAATTGTACCACCTGTTAAGGCTAACCTACAAGATTATTTGGCATTACATCCATCTAACAAAGCAAACGGAGGTAGTACTTTCACAATCATCAACAAAGAAGCGAAAGCGACAGTTGAACTTGACCAAGAATTCTTATTACTAGATGCGGTTAGTATTGTACGTGACAAGTCTATTGACGAGTTGCTACCTATTTGTATGTATTTAAACATTGACGTTAACCAACGCAATAACGAAATCCGTAGAGAATTACTGCTAGAGGCTAAAGGAAATCCAAAGAACTTTATTGAGTTGATGGACAATCCTTATGTTCGTAGTATGTCTGCGGTTAAACAAGCTGTTGATTACAACATCCTTAAATCCAAGGACGATGGAATGTATTGGATGGATAGCGGTAGACTTATTGTTACTACCCCTGTAGGTCAAGATACTATAACTGTAATGACCCGATTCTGTATGACGGAGAAAGGCGCTTCAGTATACGATGAGATTGTAAGTCGTCTTGAAAAGATAGATTAACATCTAACTATTTGATTATGAAGGGGTCGCAAATTGTGACCCCTTCTTTTTTGGTATATTTGTATAAAATAAATAACTACCATGGCAAGTGTAGAATCGGTATATTTTGCTTTAAAGGACTTAGCTAACAAAGATCAGCGTGGGTTTATAACACCGACTACCTTCAACCGCTTTGCACAAGTAGCGCAACTAAACATCTTCAATCGTCTTTTTGTAGACGCTCGTAAAGATAAGGTTGCACGACTAAGAAACATTGAAGGGGCTAGACCTCTAGGAAGCAAAAAACAAGTTAAAGAGGATTTATCCTTTTTTAGTAAGGAAGCAGTATTGACTCAAGCGGAAGGCGTATTTGCCAAACCCGATGATTTAGCACGCATTATATCATTACGTACTAATGGTAAATTTATGTTTGGTCAGAGCAACTCTACCAACATAGATATTGTGTACGATGAAGAAAAGCTATACTACATATTAAATAGTAGCCTTTCTGTTCCAACAGAATCACGTCCAATCGCTGTATTAGGGGATGACGTTGAGGTATTTCCTACATCAATCAAGAAAGTAAAGGTAAGATACTATAAGTATCCAGAAGGAAAGCTAGCCACTACAGGAGCAAGAACTGCTTCTACTCCAACCTTTGGCTATACAGTAAGTAATGGTGTTGAATCTTATAGCGCAGCACTTAGTGTTGACTTTGAGCTACCAGATCACTATGAGTCAGAGTTAATCATGGAGATATCTAAGTTGATTGGCGTAAACCTAAAAGACTCTGATGTATATAACTATGCCGTTACAGAACAACAAAGAAAAATGACTGAATAATGGCAAGAAACCTAGTACCTATATCAGACGTTGTAAACGACTTTATTTTAAGTGTAACAGACGATGACTACTCTAACGAGGTAAGCGACACCTTGGTGCATAATTATGCGTTACGTGGCTTGCGTGAGATGGGGTTTGATACACTTCAAGTAGTAAAAAGCTTAAAGCTAACAGTAAATCAAACTTTAGGGACAGTTGAACTACCCGATGACTTTGTTGATTTAGTTAAGGTTGGTATCGTAGGGTCAGATGGGCTTGTATATGTCTTTGGTCAAAACAAGAACATCAATTACAGCCAAAAGTATAAAACAGATACTGCTGGAAACAACATAGATTCCAATAGCGATGGAGTATTTGATAGAGTAAACGCAAAAGAAAAGCCTGAGCTTATCGCTGCTTATAGAGGATATTCTTCTTATGTGTTTCAAAACTATTTAGACCAAAACACTTACGGAGCATTATATGGTATCGGTGGTGGTCATTACACTGGTGAATACCGTATGAACTACGAGCAAAACAGATTAGAGATAGCCTCTTCTGATAATTACACAGAGGTTATTGTAGAATATATTGCTGACGAAGCTCGTTCAGCTAACCCTAGTATTCATGTATATGCGGAGAATGCATTGCGTTCTTACATCTACTATCGTGTGATTGAGCGTAAGAGTAGCGTTCCTTATAACGAAAAGATGAGAGCAAGACAAGAATACTACAATGAGCGTAGACTAGCTAACGCGCGTCTTAAATCGTTTAGCAAAGACGAGGCTCTCAAAACTATTAGAAAGAACTTTAAGCTATCTCCTAAGCACTAACGCATGGCTATAGATAAACTAACTCCACGTCAACTAAATAAGGATGAGGACTACCTCTTGGTGAAATCCACCGAAATGGTAGATGCTCTTAATGTCCGTATGACTGAAGATGACGATGGTAATAGAGGTGTACTTAAAAACATAAAAGGTAATACGGAGATATCCCTATCGGGAGCTAACGCATTACCTAGCGGTACTAATCGTGTTATAGGAACATGTTCTTTTAATCAAAAGGACTTAATATTCTATTTCATATGGAACTCTAATAATGACCATACAATCTATCAAATAGATACTAGCGGTACTGCTATTAAGGTTGTTACAGGTTCTTACTTGGAGTTTAGCTCTACATACGTTATACACTCTAACGCTATTGAAGATGCCAACAAGGATATTTTAATATACTGGACCGATGGTGTAAACGAGCCTAAAAAGATAAACATATCTAAATGTATAGATAGTAACGTTACGTATCCCGCAGGATCAAACGATGCTGAAAAACTTTTAGAAATAACTATAGCTAAAAAACCTCCGACTAGCCCTATATCGTATGAATATAGAACGGACGAAACTATAAACTCTAATAGCGTGTATGAGCAGACTTTTCAGTTTGCTTATCAATACATTTATCGTGATGGTGAGATTAGTGCATTGTCGCCATATAGCACATTAGCTTACAATCCATGGATGGCGAATAGAGCTAATGCAAAGCCACCATACTCAAATACTCAAAACTACATTAGACTCACCATGGAAACCTCTACTGCTGCGGTAGAGAAGGTTCGTTTACTAGTGCGTAACAATAATATAGACACATTTGCTTTAGTTAAAGATATAGACGTAACAACACCAGGTAGCAATCAAGTTTTTGATTTTTACAATGACGGATTATATCCTTTAATTGCAACAAACGAGTCTGACAAGACTTACGATGCTGTTCCTAAGAATGCTCAATCAATGACCTTGAGTAATAATAGGTTGTTTATGGGGAACTATACCGAAGGGTTTGACCATTATGTACCCGCTAATGTTTCTTTAAAATCAGATTATTTAGATACGCCTTTTGTAATTCAAGCAGTAGTAAGTCAAGAACTTGATAGTAATAATGACCCTGTAGAAGAACATATAGAAATTGATTTCTCAGGTCTGCCAAATGTCATATATGGGAAAAGAACATTGTTTATTAAACTTGTTTATCAATACTCACAGTTAACAGTAGCATCCCCCAATCCTGGATCGCTTGATGTATTAACAGCTGTAAATTCAAGTGGTCAAACTAAAAATTACCCTATAGTTGTGGTAAGAGTAGTTCCTAATAGTTTTGAATTTACTAAAGAACTATATCTACCAAACGACAAATACAATAAAAATTCTCTAGCTGCGTTAGTAGAAACCGCTATAGATGGATTTTCGGACGTAGAAGTGTCAGCATCATACAATACTACTAGTGTGCTTAGAAGTGGCTGGGCTATTAGAAATGGAGGCGTTACCGTTCAATCTGGTTCGTGTGACCTTGAAGGAAATGTAACTTTTGGTGTTTATTCTACTACTTATGATAGTACTACTAAAAAACTAAATGTTGAGATTGGCGTTAAAGACCTTGATCTTAGTGTAGTAAAACTTGACGATGCTTCTTTTCCTTTTGAGACTATAGAAGATTTTAGTAAAACATACACTACTAACCCCGTTGGATTAGGGTTTAGCCAATACCAGTCAACGGGTGGTATATCCCCATCACTAACTTATGTTACTAGTCCTATAGATTCTGATTTAATATCTACGTTTAAATCTAACGCTGACCATAGCTTTGGATTAGTTTACTACGATGATAGAGGTAGAGCTAGTGGGGTTAGAGATATAGGATCTGTAAACATAGCACCATGGGGTGCAAGTGAACGTAACAGTAAAAATGGTACTGCACGAGTTATTGTAGATATACCTTCGGACGCGCCTTCTACTGCTTCATCATACTCCATAGTTTACGCTAAGAATAATAGATATTCAAATTACCAGCAGTATTCTGTTATGGAGGCTTTAAAGGCTACAAATGTTGAATCTGATAAGGTAGGCGATGCGAATGGCAACGACAATATATATTTGTCTTTATCCGCCTCTCAGGGCAAGGAAGATTCATACAGCTCTTCTAAGGCTTCTGGATTTAAACTACAAGCCTCCCCTGGAGATAAAGTAAGGATTGTACGATACTATGACAGAGCGCTTGGTAGTTATATTTATCCGCAAAATCATGAGTTTGAAGTTGTGGGAATTAATACATATACACTAGATAACACTCCTTTTCACCACAATAGTGGTAATTCTAATAATGGCGACATGAAAAAGAAGCATTATCGGATTACTGGTGATTTTTTAGTGTTACGTAACGAGGCATATGATAATTTTTCTTTTAATGATTTAACAGATGTAGAAACAACATCTACTGATTTATGGCACTCAGCAGTTACAATTGAACTATATACCCCATTAAAATCTACTGATACTAAGCTGTACTATGAGATGGGATATAATTTCCCTGTAAACTCTAGTAGAAAGCATGTTGGGGGAGAAGTTACAAAAGGAGATGTTGTTGGATTAACAATAGTTAGTCAAACCACAAACACATTAACCGTGTCGGGTAATAATCCGTTATCTGTAGTCCCAGGTGAATATATTAGGTTTGCTAGTGATCCTGATTCTCAAACTTATCAAGTAGCCAACATACAATATTTAGAAACTCAAACAGTTTTTTATTTTATAGCAAATATACCTGCAAGTCAAAGCACTGTATATTGGACTTCTAGTGTATCTAGAACTATAGTGAAAAACGGAGATACTTATCTAGTTCCTAGAGAATTAAGATACCACAGCAGAACAACAGGTATAGACTTACAGGCATTTGTAAATAAAGTGTTTGAAAGCGCCTATGTGGAATCTAATACCATAAGCGATTATTTTGATTCTGAGGTCTTTTCTTATGGAAAACCATACGCTATCATAGACAATGAAAAAGAAGTCACTAGAAAGGCTTCTGTGACCTATAGCGACCCTTACAATCAGTCCTCTAAGCGATTGACTTTATCAAACTTCACACCCGCTAACATTCCGTTCTACGACTTTGACGTAAGTAAAGGCGGTATATATGGATTAGTAGATATGAAGAACTACATCATGGGTCTACAAGAAGATTCAGTTATGAAGATTCCTGTAGGTGCTAACATTTTAGATTCAGCAAGTGGCGATAATATTCCTACAATTTCTACTAATGTACTCGCCCGTCCTATTGAGTATCAAGGTGTATTTGGCATCAACACTCAACGTGATGCGTTTATATCTTTTGAAGGTGCGGTATTCTTGGCTGACATCTATAGAGGCAAGATGTGGAAAGTAACTAGTCAAAGCGTTGCGGAGATTAGTTCTAACGGCATGTCATCATATTTTAACTCTAAGTTCTCAGAACTAAAGGCTTATGAAAGCGCTACGAATAAAGTGTTATTAAAGCTTGGATTTGATAGAGATAATGATGAGTTAATAGTTTCAGCAGTCAAGTCCTCTGGAAACACATTCACTAATGATTTCACAGTAGCATATAACTTCCGTAGAGACCTATGGTCTTCTTTCTACTCTTTCGTAGGTGAAGGATATGCGGAACTCAATAATGTTCTTTATTCCTTTAAAGATGGTAAAGCTTATTCTCATAATACTAATAGTAATCGTAACTCCTTTTATGGTACTACTTATAGTTCAAAAGTTGAAATTGTTTCAAACCAAAATCCTTCAATGGTTAAATCATGGGAAGCGCTCAACATTGAGGGCGATACTTCATGGGGTTTCACAGCTTATACATCAGATCAAACAGCTTCACAAATCACAACGCTAACGAAGAAAGAACGTTTGTTCTATTCTCACATACCTCGTGATACGTCTTCCGTTAGTACAAGTCAGTTTATTACTTTAGGAGCTGTGACCAATATTGACGCTAATGACAATGTAACCATAGGTAATCCTATTAATAAGATTCCGTTTAGCGGTGGTGATGCCGTTTATGCTGATGGAGTTGATACTAGCGAAGTCATTACTACTCTTACTGCTAGAAACAAATTCATCATGAGTGATGTAAGTGTATTGTCGGTAGGTGATATTGTTAGTGTCAAGAAAAATAGCGATCTTGAAGGAGATCAACTTAGAGATAGATATATTAGAATTAAGCTTGAGAAGTCTACTTCCGACCCTATAGAATTGTATGGTGTTGGCGTTGTTTTTGACAGATCAAGATTACATAATGACTTAGTAAACTAAATCGTATTTTTGTAACATGGACGAAGAAAATAATTTTATGAGTACAGCGGACTATACCGCTCAAGGCATTGGGGGTATTGGAGACCTTGGTCTTGGAATTTATAATATAGTGCAAGGAAATAGAGCAGCTAAACAAGCTAGGGCTGATTTAGCAACGGCACTAGGCAATCGTCCAGACCTATCTCCTAGTACTGCTTTTGCTGATGCTGAACGTAATGCGTACTCAAAGAAGATGTTGAACATGCAGCGTCAATCCCTACAACGCAACCTAGCTTCAGGTATACAGGCTGCAAGTGCAGACCCCCGTGCTTTAGCTGCATCTCTCACAGGAATGCAACGTGGCGCAGCTATGGCTGAACAACAAGCTATGCAAGCGCAAGCACAACAACAAATGCAAGCGACCATGAAACGAGGCGAAGCAGAGCAAATGGCTACTCGTTTAAAAGAAAACCGTAGTCAAGGCGATATCAACCGTGAACAACAAAATCTATTAGGCGCACAGCAAGCTATTGGTCAAGGTATTGGACAAGTTGCCGGTGGACTAGGTAGTGTGGCTGGTGCTGCAGTAGGAGGTGGCTTTGCGCCCATAGGCACAGCCGTAAAAAGTTTATTTGCTAAAGAAGGCGCTAAAGTTTCTAAGACACCAGGAAAGTTTAGTCATGAGTCTAACCCTATTGACATTGTAAGAGATGGTGCAAAGGTGGGCGAGATGACTGGAGGAGAATACATCCTAAATCCAAAACAAGCTAGTGATATAAAGAGCGTAGTAGCAAGCGGAGACAAAGCTAAACTCCACAGCTACATGAAGTCTCTAATCAAAAAATTTGAAAAGTAATGTCTACACCATTTCAAGCCATAACAACAGGCGATAAGAGTATAGCCGAAAGAGCATCATCTTCTTTACGTGCCGTTAAGTCAGACTTCCAAAAAAGGGAGCAGACTGCTAATGCTAGTTACGATGCCTTGGATGTAGACTACACGGGGCTACCCGATAATCAAATGCAATTGGCTCAATCTTGGGGTGACTCTGTACGTGATAATCTTATAGAAGGATACCGTACAAACAATCAAGACCTTATTCGTCAAGCAAAGCAACAAGGACGTAGCCTAACCTCTTATATTACTGCTATGCAACAAGACTATACAATTGGTCGCAATAGCATGAGAAGAGCGGAAGAGAAACAATATCAAGGTCTTTCCAATAGTAAGGAAGAAATTCAAATGGGTTTTAATAATCGCTACAAAGAGAAAATAGGATTTGAAGTAGATGAGCGTGGATACCCTACTAATATTTCTATTGGTGGAGAACCTGTTCAAATAGGACAATTTGTAAACGGTATGCGTGACAATCCATTTATGGTTGTAGATGCCGTTGACTTTGGTGGGGGCTTTAGAGCTGAAAAGAATGCAGCGCGTCACAGCAATGAGATAATAGCCGCAGGATCACTAAATGGCGCTAAGGAGCAAGCTGGTAAGTATGCGGAGATTGACATTGAAAATGGTTTAGTTTCCAATGAAGACTTAGCGGTATTATACGCTAATAGAAATAAACTTATTAGTGACGTTAATAATCCTAGCGAAAAAGATGTACAGCTAATTCAGTCTATCTCTCAAGACCCTAAGAAGCTAGAGGAAGCTAAAGCAATGTATATTAATGACTATTCTAATTATTTAGGTGACCAATACACTACCAGAGAGAAAGCTAGAGCTAAACAAGAACGTGAAACTCAAGAAAAAGTTGCTTCACAGGGCATCTTAGCACTTGATCCTGTTGTTGCTCAAATTGAAGGTGAGCCTGTAGCAGTATATTATACCGATGTTGATGGAGTCTCATTTGATATTAAGGGTAATGAGCGTGTATCATCCGTAGGTATTAATGAATCTGGTGACATTAAATATGTAGAGGTTGTAGTTAGAATTCCAGATAATTATGGTGGTTATACTTATGAAACCAAACAGTATTCTAATGAAACTTTAACAGAAGATATTTCATCGCTTGTTAAAAATCGCATTGAGATTAAAGCTCCAAAACAGATTAACGGTTGGTCAAGATTTACAGATAAAGCCACTAAAGCTATTAAGGATGCACCTGTAACGCCCGATGTTGATTCAGCGCTAAATGAGCTTTCTCAGCCAGCGACACCAACTGTCCCACGGTCTTAAAATCAAGTAGTTAGATTTGATTATCTTTGTAGGAAGTAAAACTCCTACAATGAACGAGAAGTACGAAGAGATAGTAAAAAACGCGGTATCTAATGGCTATAGCCTAGAGCGTTTTCAAGAAATCTTATCAAAGGCAAACTTTACAGAATCTGATATAAACTCTCTTTCTGAAGCTTACACCTTAAAAAAAAAAGGCACTACTCCTTCAGAATCGCCCGAAGCGCAGGGTTCTATGGACTCTACTTCGTCTTCGGTGGACGCAGACTCTTCATTGGCTGCACCGTTGGACGCTACGTCCCAAGGCGGTGATTACGCGCAAGGTTTCAAGCAACAAGAAATTCTAAAAGGCATAGCTTCACTAGATGTAACTAGTGAGTTAGCTACCCCTTGGTCTACTATTAAAGAAGAGGAAGACTACCATCGCGCTAATAACAATCAAGAAGGTGTTATTGAAGTCGCTCGTAAAAGAAAAAATGAATTAGATTTTTTAAACACAACTATTAATGTTTCTTCTGGAGACGCTATTGCGTTTAGGCAATACACAGGTGTTAATGAGTCACAGCAAAGGGGACTAAACGAAGAATCTTTAATTAGTCAATCTTCTAAACTAAACAAACAGTATACTGATTTAACTGGTGATAGTAATAAAATTATTGAAGAAGACGGGAGTGTAAACGAAGAGTCAAAGGAAAATCTAACAAAGGAGTTCCAACGTACATCTTATGAAGTCTATGACGATGTTATGGACAAAGCAAAAACTAGAGCTGAGGATTTAGAAATGCAGGATGCTTGGAATCCTTATGTAGCCGCTATGGGTCAAAGTGTTATAAACATGGCTACAGATTTAACATATACATTACAAGATATGTTTGCGCCAGAAGGCGCAATGGACAGTAGAATGCAATACCATAGCTACTACAAACAAATTGAGCATTTAGCTACTTTATATCGTGTAGGAGTAGAAGAAGATAGACTACAGACTTCGGCAACGGAAGATTTATTTGTAGAAGATGAAGACGGTAACTTAAATGTTGGAGATGGATTTAAAAAGATTGGTCTTGGTGTTGCACAAACAATACCTCAAATAGCATTTACAATTGCAGCTCCAGAAATTGCTTTGCCTGTTATGGGTGCAGCTTCTGCGGCTTCAACATGGATTGATGTTCGTGATAGAGCCGACCTTAATAAGTCTCAAAAAGTAAGTCTAGCACTTATTGCAGGTGCTTCAGAATACGCCTTTGAACGTATTGGTATTGGAGAGATAAATAAAGCACGTAAATCTCTAGGCATTATTGATAACATACCTAAATCTACACGTCTTAACATGGCTAAAGATTGGGTAACTAGTCAAAACAAGTTAGCTGGAGCATTTGTAAATAGTCGTATAGGTGGAGCTTTGGGTTCAGCTACAGCAGAAGGTCTTGAAGAGCTTGGAGTATCTATTACAAATCAAGTTGCAGCACATGCTATCGCAGGGGACGAGTTTAACGGATACGAAATTGCCGATTCATTTATGATTGGTTTTGCAGCGGGGGGCGGTACTGCTACTGTACCCGCTACACTAGCCGCAGGATTCTCAGCGGTAGGGTCTACACCATTCTTGAAAGATCGGGTTAAGATTGTAAACGACATTAAGAAGTATAAGGACTTAGCGTCTAATCCAAACTTATCTAAATCAGAACGTAAAGAATTAGAGTTAGAACTAGAACGTTCCAACCTGGAGCTTAAAGAGCTAGTTAACAAAGAAGAGAAGTTCTACGCATCAATGAACGAGCAGGATCAAATGGATATCCTATCACTCAATCAAAAGATTCGTAGTAAAATTGACCTTCATGCTAAAATGAAGTCTCAAGAAGGCAAGGATAAAATCATGCGTGATGTTCAAGGTCTTCTTAAAGAGAAAACTGAAATTGAGAAAACCTACGGAGACCCATTCTCTATCGTTGAAAACGAAGACGGAAAAGTACAGCGTAAGCCATACAAAGATCGTAAGCGTGCTGAGAAGCTTAATGCGATGCTTAACGAACTTGGCTTAGGTCAAGTAGAGGAAACGGCAGAGACTTTAGCAGAATCTACTGTAGAGTTTACTGAGGACACCAATCTAGACGAACTTGTTAATGAGTTTATGGGTGACATTACGGATGCTCAACTTACTAAATACGGAACAAGTCGTACTGAGATTCGTCAAGCATTAAAAGAGACACGTAATATGTTTAGTGCCTTGAAAGGTATTAATCCAGACTCTAAGATATTTATACATAAGACCCCTAAAGCATTTGAGAGCGCTACAGGTGAAAGTGCATTAGACGCTTCGGGTATATTCTTACCGAAAGAATCTAACAAAAACGAGATTCATTTATTTGCCCCCGCCCTCGCAGCAGGTACTGCTATACACGAGGTAGGTCATGAGATTGCGGGTCAAATGGGGGGTGGATTTATCCAGGAGTTCATGAAGGGAATGAGTGATGCCGTACAAGGCGATTCATTCTTATCAGAACGCTACGGGTCATTCCTTAAAGGATATGTTGAAGAGGGTGCAGACTTATCTGAAATACAAGAAGAGTTCTTTGCTGAATTCTTACAAGACCTTGCACGTGGTAACGTTTCTGTTGAGGTTGAAAAATCTCTACTAAACAAGCTTCGTGGTGTTATAAATAAATATGCAGGTACGGATTTAAAAATTACTGACGAGCGTAGCACATTGATTGAAGCCATCTCTCGTATGGGTGAGAAGATTGCTCGTGGTGAAGATATCTTAGATGAAGCGTTACTAGCTACTGTTGCTCTTGAAGACGGCATGGGTGTAGCGATGGTTAACGCTAATGAGTCTGATGTAGTAGGTAAGAAAAAGAAACGTCAAATCATTACTTCCGATGACGTAGAAACGTATTCGTTTAAAGATGTCGTTGATCGTGTAAATGGTCGTGTACTTTTAATTACTTCGGATAACACAGGCGTAGGTAATGTAGACGGTAACGAATTGTATGGAGGACTGCTATACTCATTCCTACCTGAGAATGTTCGTGATGGCGTTGGATTTGCATCGGTAGATCAAAAGTCTGTTAGCAGCGTAATGAAGTTTGTTGAAACAATTGGTCCAGAGGGTCAAGATGTAGCAGTATTTGTTATGCAACAATCCCCTAGTGCCATGCTTGGTAACTACTATGGGTTTAAATACTTTCTTGATGCCGTGGCATCATCAGTTCCAAAAGAACAAACTAGAGAAATCTTAGATGACTTTAAAAAATCAATCGTAGGTAAGAAAGACGTAATAGCTGCTGTTAAATCTAAATTACCCACTTTAGAAAGTCTTCCTGATGCTGCACAAAAAGATGTAGACTATACTCAATATGGAAATTGGAAAAAGGGTGCTGAGGTTACATTTAACAAGTTTATTGAAACTATAGATTCTATTGACGAACTAACCCCTGAAAACATATCAGTTTTAATGGACTCAACTAGCTTTAAATTTAGAAAAGCTATTGTAGAGTTTTTATTACCTAAAGGATATGGTATTGAAAAAGGCGTATTGTCTATTAAGAAACCAGAAGCTGGTAAAGGTGTTCCTTTATTAAAACAAGCTGTGGCAAAAGCAGGTTTCTCTCAGTTTGATTTCTATAGCAAATACTCTCAACCAGAGTTTGCTCAACCAGAAGAATTAATAGCTCAGTTAAACCAAGGTCAAAAAGGTGATTGGGGTTATATATATTCTGGATTTATAACTAATAAGAATTTAGACTCAGGTAAAAGCTTTCAAGACGCATCAGGTGTAGTTCATCCACAGTTTAATGCTAAGATTCCTTCTAATGAAAATTTCTTACTAGATAGTGGATATCAAATAGATGATAAGTTTAAAGATGTTTTAGGTTATAGAGCCTCAGAAAAGAAACCAAACTTTGCTCGTGTAAGTATTGCAGGAAGTATGTTTATGGGAAGCCCTACCAAAGAATCACAATCATCTGTTGTGACTATGGCTAACTCATTGCTTGGCGGTGAGAAAGAAGGTCTCACTACACAAAGCGTTATAAAGAGTACTGCTAAGAAGCGTAAGCGTGTTCAAGAAAACAAAGCACAACCTAGTAAAGAGGGGACATGGTTTGTATCTCGTGACTTTGAAAGCGTGATGAATGAATTCCCCGACTTATACAAGGAATCTCTTGATGCAGATATAGATAAAGATAAGTTCATTAAAGAGAATAATGTTATAAGCATATTCCATGGTGGACTAGCCTTTAGCGGAGGTAAACCTAAGAAGCCCACCGAAATGTCCTTTTATGCTTCCTCTGAACAATCCGAAGCGAAGCTATATGCTGAAATGGAAGAAGGTGAAAAGGCTTCTGTGGTAGAGATATTCATTTCGGAAAATGATGTCGTTGATGAGGACGTGTTGTTTGACATTATGATTGATATGGACTTACGTCCTGAACTATACCCCGAAACTATTGCTAATGAAGGTTATGCTTCGGAATGGTTAGACCCTCGTAACAACGATTTTTATGCACTTTCTAAAGCGGATAGATCACGTCTGTTTAAAGAGGTGTCAAAACGTGGTATTAAGGCTATTAAAATACGTGATGGACGTAATGAGAAAAGCCCTAAGTATCCAGCGGATGTAACGAACTACATTATTGTTGATCCTTCCGTAGACGCTAACACTAGTATTGAAGACTTTGCCGATGCAAAAGGTATCAACTTAGAGTCTTACATGAGTGCTGAGGCGAGCGGTACTGGTAATGAAACACAGGTGACTACCAACAACGGTACGTACCAAAAGATGATTAACTACTTCAAGAGTATTGATGAGAACTTCAAGAAGAAAACCTTTGCTGATATCAATGGTGGTCTTGGTACATCTAACCAATTGAAGTATGAGAATGACATTGATAACTACCAAGTTATTGAGCCGTTCTACGATAGAAAGCGTTTCCCTGTATACTCTATGACTATGGAGGATGCTAATAAAGCAGTAAAGCTTTTAGGATTAAATGAATCAGACAAGCCTCATGGTGAACTCAATAAGTATGTAAAGAAAAACGAAGAACACTTTACACGTTTTGAGACATTAGTAAAGAAAGGTAAACTTCCTTCATCTAAACTCAAGCCAGATTACGTAGAGCAAAATGGTTATGACATTCCTAGCGAGAGTATAGATTACGCTATGAGTAATGCCGTACTCAATGTAATTCCTGGAGATATACGCCAAGACGTTACTCTAAACTTTGGTCGTTCATTGAAGGTAGGTGGTGTCGGTTTACTATCTACTCGTGGTACGGATGTCGCTACTAATAAATCTAACGTTAGTCTAAGCGAAGACCCATTAGAGTTTTATGTTGCTAGTAAATACACCTATCAAAAAGGATTTACTCCGAATGAGCTTCAAGCATATGTGCAAGATGTACTAGGTCCAGACTTTGAGGTAGAGCGCTACAATAAGTTATCTGGTCCAGCGGTAATCATTAAACGTATTGATAATACTCAAGACCTAGAGTCTAAGTTTGTATTCCAAAACGAAGGAAAGCTAAAGGCTAAAAAGAGACTTAACGTATCTAACATTGGATTTGTATCTAATAGTGTTAGTTCATATATAGAATCTTCATTAAAGAAACAGGGGTACACTGTAGACGTACCGTACATAAATCATGCTGAAAGAAGTATATATAGATATATATGGGCTAGAAAAGGAAGATTAGACCAAAAGGTAATTGCCCTTCGTGTGTCAGATCATAAACAAACTCAGCCTGGAAGTATATATATGTCCGAGGCGTTTAGAAAGCCAACCGTAGGAGACCCATTCTTTAAGCAGTTTAAAAACAATGTTAAGTTTGACGCTCCTTCGGATGTTATGCTATTTAACATGTATGACTCTAACTCCTATGGCTTTGCTATGAGAAAGCTAGAAGAAGAAGGTCTTGTTCCTGCGGGTGCTAGAAACTTTGTTCTTTCACGTAAGGCTGTACTAGAAGGATTCATTGATTCATTTGCTTCTCTACCAGAAGAAGGTCGCGAGAAGGCTTTTGAAAACATGATTTATGATCTTGGTTTTGATAGAGCAACGGCAAAGGAGTTTACCAAACAAGTATCTAATGAGTTTGGCAAAGAGGTAAGCACTCAAGAAGGGTTCGGTAGAGTCATTATGGCAAACATCTTCCAAGCAACCAAAAAGAATAACAATGTACTGCTAGATAAATTCTTCGGTGACATTGAAGAATCCTTACGTGCAGGTGAAGACCTACAAGATGTAATGGATAAATATCTTGAAGACATCAAGAAGGGCGCTACAAAAGAAGAGGTGTCCGTAAGGATGCAGAAAGTGTTGAGAGGGTTAGAGAAATCTTATATAGACCGTCAAAGCAACGTAAAAAGACTTGTTGGCGAGGCTAACATGGAAGCTGTAGAAGACCTTATAATCACAAGAGCAGGTGCTGGAGCATGGTCTAAGGTGCAGTTCAATAAGTTTGAAAAAGAGATATACTCTGGTTTGAATAGCGAACAATTAGAAGGATTAGATAAGTTAATCTTTGCTATGCGTGTCATTCAAGTGGATAGCAATTTTGACTCAAGAGAGAAAGAAAGACCTAAACATCCTTTAGGCTTCACCAAAGAAAAAGCAGAGGCTTCTATAAAAGCATTAAAGTTTGAGTTAGGTTCAGAGATGGTTAATGAACTAGAGCGTAGAGCTAACGTATACTTTGAGTCCATGCGTTCATTGTTTGAAGAAGCGTATCAAGAGGGTCTAGTTACCACGGAAGCTTACGAAGCTCTAAAAAATGATAACTACTCCCCTCGTAAGTTCTTAAACTTTGTTCTTAACCCTGAAGACGGAACGTTTAAAAACTCTGATAGTACTAGTAAAGATTTCTTAGGTGAACTAAAAGAAGGTTCAGAAGCTTCGCTTATTATGGATTCTAGATACTTGTTACAAGTACATACTAGAAACACACAGAATAAAATATTCTATAATAGAATGGTTTTCAATCTTGCCGAACAAATTGAAGGTAAAGATTTAGATTGGATTATGCCTTCTAATGTTAAAGAAGTAGAGATAGGAGAACCTGTTGATTTGTCTGAGCCAGGTGAAGAGTCATTCATGTATCAACCTACAGACGAAAAAGTTGCTAAACCCGAAAAAGGATATAAAAACTTATATTACTTCCAGGGTGGTAGGCTAAAAGCTTTACAAATAAAAGAAGAGTATTATAGTGAACTGCTAGACCTAGAAGTATTAGCTAAAAGCTCAAGTAGTTTTGGTAGAGGTGCAGAAAAAACTCTTGGTGCATTGAACTCTGTATTAAGGTTTAATGCTACAGGTGCAGGTAACCCATTATTCTTTATGAAAGATTTCTTCCGTAACTGGTTGTATGCAATCTTCCGTAGTGATGTTTATGGTCGTTCTAGTTTTACTGTCTCTTCTGCTTTAATGATGAAAGATTTGTATTCAGCTACAAAAGATAAAGTTCTTGGACGTAAAGACTATATTGATTTAGCCAAGCATGGTGGATTGATGGATTTCTTAGCTATAGAAAGTTCTCCATTTAAGAATCTTATGTATCGCAAGGGAGATTCAATGGGATTTGTTAAAAGAGGTATACAAAAGACCACCACAGGCTTGACATATCTTAGTGAAACTACGGAGGTTGCTTTCCGTGTGGCTATCTACAAGCGTGATTTAAAGCAAAGAATACAAGATTATATTGCTGATAATGGTAATGAGCCTACTCAAGATGAATTAGAGGCACTCAAGTTTTCTGCGGCACGTGCTTCTCGTGAGATACTAGATTTCTCACAAGGTGGATTGGCATCAAAAAAATTAGATAAGCTACTTGTGCCATACTTAAATGTAGCAGTACAAGGTACGAGAGGGATACTTCAATCAATGAGAAAAGATCCTGCTAAATTCATTCGCTTTATGGGTGAGTTGGGTACAATTGCTGCGGCAATCACCTACCTAAGATTATCTATTGATGACGAAGAGGATGACCAAAACATTCCAGAGTACGATAAGCGTAAGAACTTTATATTTTGGACGGGAGAGACCGATGAAGAAGGTAAAAGACAATACATAAGAATACCTAAAGCGGAACAATTATCTGGTTTCTTACGTGTCTTTGAAATCATGATGGAGAAACAAATAAAAGGAGAGGGAGCGTTCAAAGATTGGACTGCTGACGATTGGAAGGCAATTGGACAATCCTTTAGTATGTTTGTTCCTGTCTCAGATGTTGGTTCTTTTGTACCCGCATGGGCGCAATCATTAATAGCTTATGGGTGGAACTACGATATGTTTAGAGATCAAGTTGTTTCCTATGACTTAGGAGATGTGTTGCCTCAAGACGAAGGTGTAGATAGCGAGCGCATAGAATACTTTTATAAGGCTTTAGGTAGCGCTATAGGTGCTTCACCTTCGCGCATGAAAGCGGCAGTAGAAAAAATGACTACAACGCCCAACAACTCTATTGTTGTCTCTTTAGCTTATGGAATAGCAGATGTTTTAGCATATGGTACAGTAGACCTAGGCGATGAAATAAAAGCTAAGTCAAATAAATCTTCTGCATATCAACTTATTAAAGCTTTAAATCCTAAAGAGAGATTTATAAAAGAAAGTAACCCTAAGCTAAAAATGTACGAAGAAGACATAAGAGCCAAAGAACTTCGTATGGAAGAGGGTTCAAAAATGAAGTTGCTTAAAATAAGTGTAGAGAAATATGTTGATGAATTAATCAACGGCACTATGAGTAGAGCTGATATAATTAGAGAGGTTGAAGCACTAACCGATGAGCAAGATTTACGCAACGCAGCGGTAAGGTTTATAACGAAGACCGCTCAAAGAAAAGACTTAGGTATAACCTCTCAACATTGGGATGTATATTCTGCTAGATCTGCTGAAGAACAGGCTCTATATCTTGTTAAGCACTTTAAAGACGAAGAGTCTATAGGTCTTGAGGTTAAAAAAATGCGTCAAGCGATTGGGTTTAGACCTGCTCGTGAATTAGAAAAAGAAGTACTAATCCTTTTAAATAATAGATAATTATGAAATTTTTAGAAATCTTCAAAGACAGCAATGACTGGAACGAAAAAACAATCATTGGCTTTATGTCCTTCGCTGTAATGGTGTTGGTAATGCTCGCAGATGTTATCACAGGAGCATGTGGTAGCGATCTTCCTATTAACGAATTCACTTACAATTCTTTTGTAATTGTGACTCTAGGGTCATTTGGAATCGCAGGTATAGAGAAGTTCGCTAAAAAATGATAAGAGCTATGGAGCTAGAAGTAGTTAGATTTAGCAGTCAAAAAGATAGCACTAATGGTGCGCTATTTGATGTTAGTGGTGGTAAGCGTAGATTCTTGTGCTACACCCTTGAAGACGAATATCGTGAAGATAAAGTCATGGGTGAAACTAGAATTCCCGCAGGCACATATAGAATAACACTTAGAACTGTTGGTGGATTCCACGGTAGATATGAAAAGAAGTATGGGGAAATGCACAAAGGAATGCTATGGGTACGTGACGTTCCTAACTTTGAGTATATCCTTATTCATACTGGTAATACTGACGAACATACTGCTGGGTGTCTTCTTTTGGGTGATTCTCAACAAGCGAACTTTGGCTCTAGTAATGGTATGGTGGGGTCAAGTGTTAATGCGTATAAAAGAGTCTATCCTCCGATTGCTAAGGCACTTGAAGAAGGGGAATCGGTAAGCATAACATATGTGGATTTTGATACTGTAGGATGAAATGGCTGGTAAAATTAATTCTATTGCTGTCATTAACGAGTTGCAGCGCTCAATGGCACTTGAAAAAAGCGGTCCAGAAAGACCCAATGATTCTGAAAAAGGATACGTTGGTTGTACAGGACACGCTTGTAGTCCCGCCTGTGGTTTTGAAGGATACTGTGACTTTGAAGCAACACGATACTATAACAATAACGAAGGACAGACTCCGAGTCAAAATAGTAAAGGTGAACGACACTCTTATTATAGACGCGAAATGCGACTCGGATACAATAGTTCGGACTATTGAAGTTCCCTACGATAAAATAGTGTACGTAGAGAAACAGTCTATATGGGACAAGATAAAGAGCCTAGCTATATACATAGGGTTGGCATTTTTAGCGTTTAAAATAATCATGAAACAATTTGAGAAATAAGCAAGAAAAAAAATGGTGTTCAACAAGACCTGTTGAATGCGATGGTAAATGTTGTTACGCAAAAAAGAAGAATAAAAAAGGGGGCAAATAGCCCCCTTCTTATTAACCAAACCAATGTCCTATGCGAACAATAATCAAATGTAACTATAATTCTTCAATTGCGGAATTAATTAGTGAAAGTTCTGTGCGAATTTCTTTTACCGCTTTTTGAATTCTACTCTTAATCCAATCAGCATCTTCCTGCATGGGGAATCCCTTACTATCATGTAGGTCTTCATAAAGATCAACAAGGGTCTCTTGTGATCTCGCACATGCTAGGTGATATAGGGCTGACAGTTTAGATGATTCCATTTATAGTTTTAATATATACAAAATTAGTCAAGAATAGTATACCCAAAGCACTTTATTTTAACTATATATGTATTCTTAGGAACATCTTTATCATAGATTATTGTGACTTTATCATAATACTTAGGAGTATCATCAGTAACTATTCCCTCAGACACCAGTGTATCTGCTAAAAATTTGGAGACAAGAATACCATTGTCAATATCCAACCTGCTATTGTAAGTAATGAGAAACTGAAAGCCATCGCACTTAAAATCATCCAGCTTCGCAAGCTGTTTTTTACATTCTTTTGTGTAATCATCTTTATATTTTTTACGTACCGCCCAATGCTTACCAGCATATATCATGTTTAATGATGGTGGTTTAGGTAATACTAATTCAACTTCTGTGTAGTCCATTAAAAAGCGGTATCTAGGTTTATCCCTTGGGTTAAATCAAACGGAACTTGTGACTGCTTGATATCTGAAAAGTCCATTGGGTCAAACATAGACCCGCCTTGTGAGGGTCTAAAGAATGTCCTAGAAGAATTCATCTCAAAACTTAGAGGTTCATATATAGGTGTGGGTTGTGATCCTGTTTCTGTCTCACGCACTTTACGCACATGGAGTTGGGTTGTTCTACGCATAGCGGGGTCTTCATGCTGAATCACTCTATGCACGGTTAAGAAATCATCGCTACGATTCACGAAAAGCCCCCCTCCTTCAGTTTGTTCAGCGTAAGGCGGTATAGGGTATCCATCTCTATCTTTCATCCGTTGAGCTTCCGTTACAGCGTGAGTATTTAGGTATAAAGCCATCTGCGAAGATGTAGCGTAGGTTAGAAACTCTGACGCTGCTTCATAGTGGTATTGATGCACACCTTTAGCTTGTGACGTAAGGTCAACTCTAAGTGAGTTATACGGATCAATAAAGAAGCCATCAATGTGATGTTGCTTTCTCATCTTCTCACAATATACGATTAAGTCAAAATATGATAATACCTTATCGTTATTGATGAATATAAAATGGTCATTCACCCACTCAAATGCAATCTTACGTACCTCATAGGACATGCGATTGACTTCCTCATCCATTAGGAATTGCATTAGCTTGACTTTTACACTAGCGGTACGATTCTCACTAGTATATATAAGCCACTTCCAACCATGTAGTCGTGCTGAGGTAACTAATAAGAAGAGTAAGAATGTAGTTTTCCCAACGTTGGAATGTCCATTGATGATTGTGAAGTTTTTTTTGAAGCGCCAATGCTTATCTACATAATCACTACCAGTGGTTAGTCCGAGTTGTATTTTACCTTCTGCGAAGTTATTTATCCAAGCAAAGTCACTGTCATCTGAAGATAGAAACGACATGTCCCCGCCGAGTAATTTAAGATGGCGTGTGATCTTATCTTCCTCTTCAATTACCTCACGTATTGGAATGCTCTTACCATACTCTAGACCATCACGTATGGTCATCTTCGCATGGAACTCACTATCTATATCTCTCTTTGATATCTCTTCAAATAAAACATGGATAGCGGTCTCTTCAATCATGCGACCTGCGGCTATGTATCCACCCGCAAGACGTGATGCTTTTAATAGGGTTGCATGCTTCTCTCCTTCTTCCGCATTACGAATCATGTTCGCAAGGATAGCTATCTTGTTGTAATCCGTTTCTATAGATTGCTTTACCTCTTGAGGAGCTTCCGATGCACGTTCTGTGATGAAAGCAGTAAATACTTTTGAACCCTCGTTTAATACAATATCAGGATCATAAGACTCAAAACAAGCCCGTGATTCATTGATACCCGATGGGTCAACCTCAAGATTGTATTGCTTCTTGAAGTAAGTCTCAAGACCACGGAAGTGATCTCTATGGCGCTCATAGAATTTAATCTTTACTAGTGCCTTTAGACCGTCACCACTTGGAGATATCCAACACGCATATACGTGGTCATCGGAAGCAAGTATAGGTTTTGTCTTGGCTACATCAAGATGGTCAAAGTCTAAAACAATAAGACTGCTATGCTCATGTAAAGATTCATCTTTTCGCTCGGTAAATATTCCCGACCACAATACAATAGGTAGGTCGGTCTTCTTTGACTTATCGCCAGCTCTTACTTCATCAACTAATTGTTGGCTCTTCCCAGAACGAATACGGCTTATTGCCTGTATTGGATTTAGGTAGTGAGGCTCGTCTTTCTTGAAGACGTTCTGGTAGATTGTTACTTGTTTCATAGACATTGTTGGTTGTTTGGTGTTCTAGTTCTCTTTGCAGGTGGACAATAGCTTTCTCAAGATCCTGTGTTATGGGGTTGTTTGGTTTTTTCCCCGCCCTCATTAGGTACGTTAACGCTGTACCAATATTATAATTATCCTCTGAGAAATCCAAGACAACATCCATTGCTTCTATCCCTTTATACTTTCCGATATAATACTTTGGCATGACTATTTAAATTTAAATATGGGTTTTAATTTTTCTGCTATGGCGTGGACAACATCCACTGTTACGGCATTACCACATTGCTTATAGCGTTGTGACTTGCTTACTAGCTTAACTACACCATCGTAGTTTCCATACTCGGTATGGTTATCTGGGAATCCTTGTAGGCGTTCCGTTTCAACAGGATGTAGCCTACGGATACGATACCCATCAAATAAAGCGGCAGAGTTGTGCTTAGGGTCAATAAGAGTTGGTGATATATCACGTAGCGATTTGTTATATAAGTCCATCATGATAGCTTGACCTTCTATAAGCTTATCCTCATTCTGCTCAATGGTTTTATTGACTGCTTGATAAGTATAGTTTTTGTCTAATACAAATTGATCCGTGTTACCGCCACTACCACTAGATGAATGTATAGTTCCTGCCACATCTTTTAAATGTCTATCAGTAACTTTGCCCTTGGCATCTCTTGTGTATCCTATTATCTTTGGTTGGATAACTGCTTGGTCACATTTGGTATCAAGGGTTTGTGCCTTTTGGTCACCCACTCTTCCTCTACGCGTGGTACTATTAATAGCAGTAAGGTTTATACTATCACCTACATATGCTTCATCGTACCCGCGAGAGTTTGCACTCCTTATTTTGAGAGGTTCTTTTATGAGTTGGAGTCCGCTGTGGAGGTCTGCTTGTCCTCTCGCTGTAAGGCATTTTGCAATGGTTTTTCGTGAGCTTTCCATTGGATAATGTTTTCCACTGTCTCCTGTGATAGGAAATACTCCTCTCCAATTTCGTTTAGGGGCATTAAGATATCCGACAAGGTATACTCGTTCACGGTTCTGGGGGGTGCGGTGAAACCACGATGTATTAAGCAATTGCCATTCAAGTCTATAGCCCCCAATGTTGGCAAACTCTTGGATGATTGCCGAAAAATCTTCGCCAGAGTTGCTGGAGAAAGTTCCTTTAACATTTTCCCAGATAAATACTCTTGGTCTACACTCCCCAATGAGGCGAATTGCTTCAAGGATAAGGCTTGATCTGTCCCCTCCCATTCCTTTACGGTTTCCAGCAATGCTGAAATCTTGGCAAGGACTTCCGAAGGTGATGAGGTCAATTCGTGGGAGGTCTGCTCCCCGAACATCTGTAACTGATCCGACATATGTACTATTTTTAAATTGATGTTTATAAACTGCGACTGCGTGTGGGTCTATCTCCGAGAAGTATGACTTCACTTTGAACCCTGCTCTTTCAAATCCTAGGTGAAACCCACCGATACCTGAGAACAGGTCTAATTGATTAATTCTTTTCATTCTCTTTTTTCATTTTATATAATAAGTAGCTATTCCAAACTGCCACAACAATTACTGCTATTATGATATCCGTTATAGTCATAGCTCTACAAATTGATAATTATTTGGGTCTATCATATACATAGTTTGTATCCAATCTTTTTTCTTGTCGTGTATATCTTTTACTATCCATGTATCGTATGTTGATGTTGGTATTAAGATAGCATGTGTAAGTTGAGTGTTTACTAAAAAATATGCCGATGGTTTTTGATCGTGTCTATCGTAAGACTTCTTAGCACAAACTATAATAGTATTCCAGGGTATGTCGGTATGGTTTGTCCAGTCCCATGACTGATGTTTTACTTCTATTTTTTCTTGGTTACCATCACGATGTAAAATTATATCGCCATCATCTATTTTAGATTTATATTCTGATAAATCTTTTGCAATGTGTAGGGCGGGTATAGTCACAGTATATTTAAAACGATGTAAATACATAGCCACCCTCCAGACTGCTCCTGAAGACTTAGATAAATTCTTTACGTAATCTTCCCAAGCTTCGTTAGTCATCACGCTCTTCTTCTAATACCACTCTCAATTGAGACAACTCATTGGTATCCATTTCAAGTATCATTTCAATGTTACTCTGAATCTTAGTAAACAAATTAGAATCCGTACTGTCTAATTGATTTAAAGGCTCAAGTAATGTTGACTCTATAGACTTCTCTAATGCTTTTATTTGCATCTTGATTTTGTGTCTATAGAGACTTGTTCCTTTAACAGTATCCATTTGTTCTAGTACTGCTTGCATAAGTGCTATTAACTTAACAGCATCTTTAAATAATTGAGGGGCTTTATTAGTCATTCTCTATTCCGTTTTCATCCAAATCTCTCTGGCATAAGTCTACTATATCCATACTAATATTTTTCTAATGTTCTTACTGATACACCTAAAGCCTTAGCTGCTTCTTTCTTAGTATTAAAACGCTTGAGTGCTGTTCTAATCATTAGCTTACGCCACTCGGCTATATTTAAACTATCCTTCATCTAAAAGTGTCTTTTATATAGCGGTAAATCTTATCGTATTGCGTCCATTCTTTCCTTAATGATTTCACTAAGGCTTGTAACTCTTCATTACGAGGATCAGTAGATAATCTATCTTCATAGTCTTGTAGGTAAAACGATAAAAACTCGCAATGTCTCATGACCATTTTCTCAATCTCGTCTTTCATCTCTCTTCGTTGTTATACTTTACTATTTCTTCTAAACTCAAGGGCTTTACCCATTCCTTATCAGCGTATAAAGGCATTGCTTTATATCCGTGTGGTTCTACTACAATCTCATCATTATCGCAGTTTGCTTGTAATGCATCATTTTCTACTGATGCTACAATCCATACTAATGTTCCTTCTTTCATCTCTCTTTGGTGTTAAAGGTTTCTAATTTGCGCCTATTATTATTGGTGTGCGCCTATTTTTATATGCTTAAAGTATCATTAATGTTACAAATAAGCAGATTGTAATCTGTTTATTGATACATTACACTCGTAAGGTTTTACATCTGGGATAGGTGCAGTTGTTATTGAGCGTACAACTCTCACCTTCTCTTTTGATGTGCTTACACTTTTCTAATTTCTCAAGCGTGTCCTTCAGTATCACATTCCAAGCCCACTTATCCTTGTCAGC